>Ga0163144_10000544_pt1 | contig 87963 bp, 91 predicted proteins | sample OliLak19BULKMAT1_FD_123175 | JGI IMG/M metagenome (GOLD analysis project Ga0163144, IMG submission 123175) | Freshwater microbial mat bacterial communities from Lake Vanda, McMurdo Dry Valleys, Antarctica - Oligotrophic Lake LV.19.BULKMAT1 | ecosystem: Environmental > Aquatic > Freshwater >... | reverse complement strand
AGATCTTCCCCATAAAGTCGGCGGAACTCACCTTGAATCGCGACGCGATCTGCTTCGGGGCGCCCCTGCAAGATGGTGCGGATGGTGGCGAGATCGGTCGACCAACTCCCCATCGCATAACGGATCGCGGCCGCGTCGGCGGCGGCAATCGCATCGGTATTGCCGATCGAGTCGATCCGATCCTCGAGCGCGCCCGGCTCAATCACGTCGAGCAGGATCAGCGCGCGATTATGGGTTTCGGCAAAGGCATCGAAATTTTCCCGCGCGACATAGAGCGAGACATGAATATCGCCGTCGGGACGCGAGAGGCGCGCCGCCAGATAATACGGCTGAAGCGGAAAACTGAATGCGAACTCGGTGACCGGACCCAGCGTGCGCAGGCGCCGGTCGGGGGCATAGAGCAATTCAGTCGCAAACACCCCCCGTTCGCCGCAGGCCGCGGCGGCGCAGAAGAACAGAATATCGAAGCCCGCTTCGCCCAAAGCGCGCTCGTAGTTGCTAAAGACCTCGAGGCTCGAACGATCCGCGGGTGCGGCATAGATGATCCGGGTATGGCGCCCTTCGAGATCCTGAAAATCCGTGAGGCGCACGCTGCCGGCGCCGTCGCGAACCGGCGCGCTCAAGGCAAGCCGGAACTCCTCGAAGGCGCGATGGTCGTAGCCGATGATCGACGCGCCGTCATAGCGCGGGATCATCGGATGATCCGCCGCCCCGACGGGATCGCCTTCAAGTGCCCCCGCGGCCGGTGCGAGGACGGCCGCCGCCAGCGCTGAGACCAGCAACAGGAAACCGGTCAGCGCGGCCCCGAGGGCCCGCTTGCGGCATGTCGGCAATGTCGGCAAAGGCCCTAAGCTCCCGGGTGTTGTCGTCGCGATGTTGTCGCCCATGCGCGCTCGCGCGCGGACCAAGCATAACAAGAGCGGCGGCCGCTCCAAACCGTGCCGGCGATCCCTACTCAAACCCGCGCCCGATGGCTATATCTGGAGCCATGCCTTTAATCGCCGCCGATCCCGTCGTCACCGAGCGCGACCAGCCGCTGGCCGAGACCCCCTTCCGGCTGGTCTCGGACTATCGGCCGGCCGGCGATCAGCCGCGCGCGATCGAAGCGCTGTCCGAGGGTCTGCTGCAGGGCGACCGCGACCAGGTGCTGCTCGGCGTCACCGGCTCGGGCAAGACCTTCACCATCGCCCATGCGATCGAGCGCTTGCAGCGCCCCTCGCTCATCCTGGCGCCGAACAAGACGCTCGCCGCCCAGCTCTACAGCGAGATGAAGGGTTTCTTTCCGGACAATGCGGTCGAGTATTTCGTCTCTTACTACGACTACTACCTGCCCGAAGCTTATGTGCCGCGCACCGATACCTACATCGAAAAGGAATCGTCGGTAAACGAACAGATCGACCGGATGCGCCATTCGGCGACCCGCGCTTTGTTCGAGCGCCGCGACGTGGTGATCGTGGCCTCGGTTTCCTGCATCTACGGTATAGGTGCACCGGAAACCTATTCGACGATGACGATCAAGCTCTCGACCGGCGAGAGCATCAACCGCAACGATCTGCTGCGCCGGCTGGTCGAGATCCAGTACAAGCGCAACGATGCGAGCTTCTATCGCGGAACCTTCCGGGTGCGCGGCGATTCGATCGAAATCTTCCCGGCGCATCTGGAAGATCGCGCCTGGCGGCTGTCGCTGTTCGGCGACGAGATCGAATCGATCCACGAATTCGATCCGCTGACCGGCGAGCGCATGGCATCGCTCGGCCAGATCAAGATCTTCGCGAACAGCCACTATGTGACGCCGAAGCCGACGCTTCACCAGGCGGTGCAGCAGATCAAGCAGGATCTCAAGATCCGGCTGGAGGAGTTCCATACCGACGGCAAGTTGCTCGAGGCGCAACGGCTCGAACAGCGCACCATGTTCGATATGGAAATGATCGAGGCGACGGGAAGCTGCGCCGGCATCGAAAACTATTCGCGCTATCTGACGGGACGGCGTCGCGGCGAGCCGCCGCCGACCCTGTTCGAATACATCCCCGACGATGCGATGCTGTTCGTCGACGAAAGCCATGTGACGGTGCCGCAGCTTGGCGGCATGTTCCGCGGCGACTGGGCGCGCAAATCGGTGCTGTCGGATTTCGGGTTCCGTCTGCCCTCCTGCACCGACAACCGGCCGCTCAAGTTCGAGGAATGGGAACAGATGCGGCCACAGACCGTGTTCGTGTCGGCGACGCCCGGCCCCTGGGAAATGGAACGCACCGGCGGCGTGTTCGTCGAGCAGGTGATTCGCCCGACCGGCCTCATCGATCCGGTCTGCATCATCCGCCCGACCGAGATCCAGGTCGACGATACGATCGCCGAATGTCGCGACTGCGCCGCCAAGGGCCAGCGCGTGCTGGTGACGACGCTGACCAAGCGCATGGCGGAAGATTTGACCGAATACATGCACGAGCAGGGCATTCGCGTGCGCTATGTCCATTCCGATATCGAGACGCTGGAGCGGATCGAGATCATCCGCGACCTGCGGCTCGGTGCGTTCGACGTGCTGGTCGGGATCAATCTGCTGCGCGAGGGGCTGGATATTCCCGAATGCGCGCTGGTCTGCATTCTCGATGCCGACAAGGAAGGCTATCTGCGCTCGAAGACCTCGCTGATCCAGACCATCGGCCGCGCCGCGCGCAATATCGACGGGCGGGTCATCCTCTATGCCGACACGATCACCAAGTCGCTCGAGGGTGCGCTCGCCGAAACCGACCGGCGGCGCGAAAAGCAGCAAGCCTATAACGCCGCCAACGGCATCACGCCGGAATCGGTGCGCCATACGATCTCGGATATCCTGCACAGCGTCTACGAACAGGATCACGTGACGGTCGATACTGGCGTCGCCGGCGCAACCCACATGCTGGGCCATAATCTCGAGGCGACCATCGCCGATCTGGAAAAGCAGATGCAGCGGGCGGCGGGCGATCTAGAATTCGAGGAAGCGGCGCGGTTGCGCGACGAAATCCGCCGGCTCGAGGCCCTCGATCTCGGTATCAAGGCGGGGCGGCCCGACGCGGCGAAGCTCGCCAACGAGACGGTGCGGCGCGAACGGCGCGCTCTGGCCGAACGCGGCAAGGCGCCGATGGCGCGCGGCCGTCCGCAGAGCAAGAGCGGCCGGCCCGGCGGCGGCGGCCGTGGGGGCAGAGGCCGGCGCTGATTGCAGAACGAGGCGACGCAGCATGACCGACCGACCCGAGGATCGCCAGCCACAACCGCTCGATCCGATGAGCGTGACACCGCGCACCGGCTCGTCCTATCCGGCCGCGTTCCGCGAGGTAGTCGGCACGCGCGAAAAGCGCGCGCTGGCAGCGGCGCTCGGGCTCACGCGCTACGGCGTCAATCTGGTGCATCTGCCGCCCGGCGCCTGGTCCTCGCAGCGGCATTGGCACAGCCATGAAGACGAGTTCGTCTATCTGCTCGAGGGCGAAGTGACACTGATCACCGATGCCGGCGAGCAGATGCTGACGGCGGGCATGTGCGCCGGCTTTCCCGGCGGCCGGCCAGACGGACATCATCTGGTCAATCGCAGCGGTCGCATGGCGATCTATCTCGAAATCGGCGATCGCAATCCGGCCGATGGCGCCCACTATCCCGACATCGATATGAAAGCGGAGAAGGAATCCGGCCGCTACGTGTTCCGGCACAAAGACGGCAACCCTTACCCGACGGAGTAACGCCAATGACCGTTCCGATTTTCTATCCCGGACTCGCCACTTTGCTCGCGATCGTCCTTTATCTTTGTATCTGGTTTCGCGTTGGCCAGATGCGGCGCGAGCACGGGATCGTCGCGCCGGCCGTGACCGGTCATCCGGCGTTCGAACGGGCGTACCGGGTCCAGATGAACACGGTCGAGCAGCTCGTCGCATTCCTGCCGATGCTCTGGCTGTTTGCTGTTCTGATCGATGGCGAATGGGCGGGCGGGCTCGGCCTGCTCTGGGTGGCGGGTCGCATACATTATGCCGTTTCGTATTCGCGCGACCCCAAGACGCGTGCGCCGGGCATGATCGTCAGTATTGCCGTGACAATCCTCCTCACGCTCGGCGTCGCCTGGGGCCTGATCGTTCTCGCCCTTTAGAGAAGTGCGACACCCGCGAAGCGCTGGGCGCGCGAACGTCGATCAAGCAGAGCGAACACGAAAAAGGGCGCTCCCGCGGGAGCGCCCTTTCCGTTCGAACCTGGACCGAAATCCTAGCGATCGAGCACGTTGTAGCCGCGACCGGCCAGACAATCGGCGATGATCCGCTTCTGCTGTTCAGTGCCCTGCAATGCGCCATGACCGGCGCCGCCGAGACCACCCAGCGCACCGCCGATAGCGGCGCCTTCGCCAACACCGACGCCGCCGACCAGCGCACCGGTCACGACGCCGAGAATTGCACCGGCGCCCGCGCCGATCAGCGCATTCTCAGCCGCTTCGCCGGCCGGGCTGACCTGTTCGGCATACTGCCGGCACTCGTAGAGATCCTGCTGATACTGGGCACTGTCCACGTTGCCCGTATCGACCACCGGATCGTAAGTCTGCGCCGCGCACGCCGAGAGCGCGATCGCAGCAATCCCCATTAAAACGCGTTTCATCGCAAAACTCCTTGTGCAGCGCCTTTTGGCGAGGTCCGGCCAACCGGCAAAACCGCCTCGGTCCGGCACCCTGCCTAGATAGCGCATTAATCCCCATATTCCAGAGGGATTGGGGCGGTATTGGGGCAGGTCACAGAGTTGCCATCGCCCCGGCCTTGGCCCATGTTCCCGCTGGATTTTTACCCTCCAATGCGCCCGGAGACCGCTACCAAGTGACCGAAACGCACCCCCATTCCACGCAGGATGGCGCCAAACCCTACGCGGCCCTTGTAACCGGCGCGGCGCGGCGGATCGGCCGCGCCATCGCCCTCGATCTCGCCCGCCAGGGCTGGGATGTGGCGGTGCATTACCATCGCTCCGAAGCCGAGGCGCGGCAGGTGGTTGCCGAGATCGAGGCCATGGGACGACGCGCGATCGCGCTCCCTGCCGATCTGACGGAGGAAGCACAGGTTCTGACCCTGGTGCCGGACGCCAATGCAACGCTCGGGCCGCTGACCTTGCTGGTCAACAATGCCTCGGCATTCGAGATGGACAAGATCGATACCGCGACGCGCGAAAGCTGGGATCAGCATCTCGAGACCAATCTGCGCGCACCGCTGGTGCTGACGCAGGCCTTCGCGAAACAGCTTCCGGAGGGGCGGCCCGGCAATATCGTGAACCTGCTCGACCAGCGCGTCTGGAAGCCGACGCCGTATTTCCTTTCCTACACCGTCGCCAAGATGGGCCTCTGGACGCTGACGCGCACCTGCGCGCTGGCCCTCGCGCCGACGATCCGCGTCAACGGGATCGGCCCCGGCCCGACCTTGCCCAGCACGCGCCAGACGGACGAACAATTCCGCCGTCAATGCGAGGCGATGCCGTTGCGGCGCGGTACGACGCCGGCCGAAATATGCGATGCGCTGCGCTTTATTCTCAGCGCACCCTCGATGACCGGACAGATGATTGCACTCGATGGCGGTGAACATCTCGGCTGGGCGCAATCGACCCGCGGCTTCGTGGCCAGTGAATAGGAGCGGGAACGAACGCCGCCCGCGCGGGTGGCCGGTCCCGACATAACGATGGCACGACAAAAGAACGACGAGACGAAGCCGGCGCCGCGCCGTGCGCCGGACACTGAACAGGTACCGGGCGAACTGACTGTCTTCATCCGCGACATGGTGCTCGAATGCCGGATCGGCATTCACCAGCATGAGCGCATCGCCGACCAGCGGGTCCGGATCAATCTCGAAGCGACCGTGCGGCCGGGCACCGAGATCGGCGACGATCTAGACAATGTGGTCTGCTATGGCGAGCTGGTGACCGGAATCCGCCATGTGATCGGATCCGGCCATACCAACCTCGCGGAAACCCTGGCCGAGCGCATTGCGACGATGTGTTTCGAGCATCGCCAGGTCCATGCGGTGCGCGTACGCGTGGAAAAGCTCGACGTGTTTCCCGAAGCGGAGAGCGTCGGTGTCGAAATCGAGCGCCGCAGACCCTGATACCAAACACGAGTCCGGATCACAGCGGGTGACCGGAAATTATTGAATCGATGCAACAAACCGGTAACCGGGAACAGCGTCGGACGAAAGTTTTGCACACCGTCTCCGAAGCGCCATAATTCCTCTGCCACAGCGTCCGATTCATCGCATCGTCATCGTTTGTTTATTCTTGACTTAAGCAAACTATATGTGGATCAGCATGTTAGCGATTTTGCCCGTTTTTTAGGCAACGACGGCAAAGCGCAGGATTCACTAGTCGGCAACGCACACCACCGGACATTTTCGACAGAGTTATCCACGGGAGTCGTGGAAAGAATTGCAGGACGGCAACAGGGCGTGAAGGATTTGCGCCACAGTCCCCGATTGCGCGCGCAGGAGACGAGAACGGCGCGATGATAGCCGAGATACCAGATACGGGGCCCGACGAGGCCGGACCGACAGCCGAAGAGGCGCGTCAGCCCTCGGAGCGACCGGCCGCGCCGAAAGCGTCGCTCGCCCGCGGTATCGCCGTGATCGAGGACGCGCTGAAGACGCTGCCGACGGTACCGGGCGTCTATCGCATGCTGAACGAGGCGGGCGACGCCCTTTATGTCGGCAAGGCGCATAATCTGCGCAAACGTGTCGCCGCCTATACCCAGGTGCCGCGCCTTTCGACCCGCCTCATGCGCATGGTCGCGGAAACCGTGTCGCTTGAGGTCATCAGCACGCATACCGAGGTCGAGGCGCTGCTGCTCGAGAGCAATCTCATCAAGCGGCTGGCGCCCCGCTACAACATCCTGCTGCGCGACGACAAGTCGTTCCCCTATATTTTGATTACCGAGAACCACACCGCGCCGCAGATCACCAAGCATCGCGGTGCGCGCAAGCGCAAGGGCGACTATTTCGGGCCGTTCGCCTCGGCCGGCGCCGTCAACCGCGCGATCACCGCGCTCGAGAAAGCTTTCCTGTTGCGCTCCTGTTCCGACCATATGTTCGCGAGCCGCACCCGGCCCTGTCTGCTGTACCAGATCAAGCGCTGTTCGGCGCCCTGTGTCGGCCGCATCGCCGAGACGGATTATGCGACTTTGGTCGAACAGGCGCGCCAGTTCCTCTCGGGCCACAGCGGCCAGATCCAGTCCACCCTGGCAACCGAAATGCAGACCGCCAGCGCCACGCTGGATTACGAACGGGCCGCAAGGCTGCGTGATCGCATCCGCGGGCTGTCGCAGATCCAGGCGCATCAGGACATCAATATCGAAGGTATCGAGGAGGCCGACGTGATTGCCGGCTATCAGGCCGGCGGCCAGACCTGCATCGAGGTGTTTTTCTTCCGCAATGGCGGCAATTACGGCAACCGCGCCTATTTCCCGAGCCACGACCGCGAAGCCGAACTGCCGGAAATTCTCGCCGCCTTCATCGGGCAGTTCTACGAAAACAAGACGCCGCCGCGGTTGCTGCTGCTGAACGAGACGCCGGCCGAAGTGGGGTTATTGGCCGAAGCGCTATCGCTCAAGGCGGATCGTCGGGTCGAGATCGCGATGCCGCAACGCGGCGCCAAGCGCGGTCTGCTCGACCATGCGCTCGCCAACGCGCGCGAGGCGCTCGGCCGGCGCATGTCGGAGAACGCAGCGCAGCGGCGGTTGCTCGAAGGGCTGGCGGGTGTATTCGGTCTGGACGGTACGCCGGAGCGGATCGAGGTTTACGACAACAGTCATCTCTCCGGCACGAATGCCTATGGCGCGATGGTCGTCGCCGGCCCCGAGGGGTTCACAAAAAGCGCCTATCGCCGCTTTGCGGTGACCGGGCGTGCCAAGGACGGCGAGGATGTCGAGCCGGGCGACGATTACGCGATGCTGCGCGAGGTTCTCGCGCGACGCTTTGCGCGCGCGCTGAAAGAAGATCCCGGTCGCGAAGGTAAAGGCTGGCCCGATCTGGTGCTGATAGACGGCGGACAGGGCCAGCTCAACGTCGCGCTCGACGCGCTGCGGGAACTCGCGATCGAGGATATTCCCGTCGTCGCAATCGCCAAGGGCCCCGACCGCGATGCCGGCCGCGAGCGCTTCTTCATGGCCGGGCGTCCGCCGATGAGCCTCGAACCGAAGGATCCGGTTCTGTATTTCCTGCAGCGACTGCGCGACGAGGCGCATCGCTTCGCCATCGGCACGCATCGCGCCGGCCGCAGCCGCGCCATCGGCCGCTCGACGCTGGACGACGTACCGGGCATCGGCGCGAAACGCAAGAAGGCGCTGCTGCTGCATTTCGGATCGGCCCGCGCGGTTTCGCGCGCCGGGCTTGCCGATCTCGCCGCCGTAGCCGGCATCAGCGAGGCGGTCGCACGCCGCGTCTACGATCATTTCCACAGCGAGGGCTAGCGGTTTAGACTTGGTTCTAGCCGGGGGCGCGGCGCCCCTTCCCCCGCTTTGCACCGGCCACCACATGCAGCGGTAGCCCCCAGAAATAACCATCGAGACCGATCCATGGATCTACCCAATGTTCTGACGCTGTCGCGAATCGTCGCGATCCCGCTGCTGCTCGTCCTGATGTTCCTGCCGGGTGCGTTCTGGCAGTGGCTGGCGTTGCTGATTTACATCGCAGCCTGCGTGACCGACTATTTCGACGGCATGCTGGCGCGCCAGCGCGCGCAGGAAAGCGCGCTCGGTCGGTTCCTCGATCCGATCGCCGACAAACTGCTGGTCGCATCAGTGATCCTTGCGCTTGTGGCCGTTGACCGCATCGTGGGCTGGCTCATATTGCCGGCGCTGATCATTCTCTGTCGCGAAGTACTGGTCTCGGGCCTGCGCGAATTTCTCGCCGGGCTACAGGTCAGCGTGCCGGTCAGCAAGCTCGCGAAATGGAAGACGACCGTGCAGATGGTGGCGCTCGGTCTTCTGATCCTGGGCACGGCCGGCCCGCTCAGCATTCATACGCTGGGCGAGATCGGTCTCTGGATCGCCGCCGCGCTCACGATCGCCACCGGCTACAACTATCTGCGGTTCGGCCTGCGCCATATGGGCAACGGCAGCCAAAGCGCGCCGCGATGAAGCTGTTCGGCATTGCCGGCTGGAGCGGCAGCGGCAAGACCACGCTGCTGGCGGCGCTGGTGCCGATACTGATCGAGCGAGGCTTGCGCGTTTCGACCGTCAAGCATGCCGGTCATGGCTTCGACCTCGACCGGCCAGGCAAGGATTCGTATCGTCATCGCGGCGCCGGCGCGACCGAGGTGCTCATTATCTCGCCGGAGCGCTGGGCGATGATCCACGAATTGCGCGGCGAGACGGAACCGCCACTGCCGGAGCTGCTCGCGCGCATGACGCCGGTCGATCTGGTGCTGATCGAAGGATTCAAGAGCGCGCCGCACCAGAAGATCGAAGTGTGGCGCAAGGCGAACGGCAAGTCGCCTTTGTTCCCGGACGATCGCCAGATCGTCGCGGTCGCCTGCGATGAGCCGCCACCGGGCTGTACGCTGCCGTTGCTGCCGATCGACGACGCGGATGCCGTCGCCGCCTTCATCGTCGCGCATTGCGGCCTTGCGGGAGACGCAGCCGCGCGCCGAAGGGCCTGACCGCGGTGACCCGGCTCTCGGACGATTGTTTCGCCGGCGACGACCGGCCGATGCGGCTCGACGAGGCGCTCGCCATCCTGCTGCCGCGTCTGCCCGTGCTCGCGGGCGTCGAGCACGCGCCACTCGCGCAGTCGCTCGACCGCATTCTTGCCGCGGATGTGACCGCCGAGATCGATGTGCCGGCGGCGGATAACTCCGCGGTCGATGGCTATGCGGTCTATTTCGACGATCTCGATCCGTGCAACGAAACCCGGTTGCCAGTTGGCGGTCGCGCGGCGGCGGGCCATCCGCTCGACCGCCCGGCGCGGCGCGGCGAGGCGATCCGCATCTTCACCGGCGCGCCGATGCCGGCAGGAGAAAACGACAAAGAGGGCGCGCCGGATACCGTTCTGATGCAGGAGGATTGCGTCGAACAGAATGGCGTCGTCACGATCGGCCCCGGCATTGCGCGTGGCGCCAATCGCCGCCGCGCCGGCGAAGATCTTGCGAAGGGCACCGTCGCACTCGCGGCGGGCACGCGGTTGCGGCCGCAGGATATCGGCCTCGCCGCGTCGCTCGGCGCAACCGACCTGGCAGTGCGCACGAAACTGCGTGTCGCGCTGTTTTCGACCGGCGACGAGATCGCCGAACCGGGCCGATCGCTCGAGCCGGGCCGTATCTACGATTCCAACCGCTATACGCTCGCGGCACTGCTGACGCAGCTCGGCCTCGTTGTCAGCGATCTCGGCATTCTTCCCGATCGCCGCGAGGCGGTGACCGCCGCCCTGGTCGATGCCGCGGGCGATCACGATGCGATCGTCACGTCGGGCGGCGTCTCGGTCGGCGACGAGGATCACGTGAAGGCGGCCGTCGCCGCCCATGGCCGCATCCATCTCTGGCGGCTCGCGATCAAACCGGGCCGGCCGGTGGCGCTCGGACAGATCCGCAGCGGCGATGCGAGCCGGCCGTTTTTCGGACTGCCGGGCAATCCGGTTGCGGTCGGCGTCACCTTCCTGCGGCTGATGCGGCCGATGCTGCTCAAATTGATGGGAGCCAGCCGTGTGGAACCGCATATGTTCCGCGTACGCGCCGATTTCGCGCATCGCAAGAAGCCGGCGCGGCGGGAATGGGTGCCGGCGCGGCTGGTGGCCGATGGCAGCGGCGGGTTGATGGCGCAGAAGTTCGCGCATCCCGGTGCTGGCATCCTGCGCTCGCTGGTCGACGCGGACGGGCTTGTTGAACTGCCCGAGGATATGACGGAGCTTGCGCCCGGCATGCCGGTCGATTTCCTGCCGTTCAACGAGGTGAGCCGATGAAGCTGATGTATTTCGCCTGGCTGCGTCAGAAAATCGGCTGCGGCGGCGAGGAGCGCGCGCTGCCGGCGCATGTCGCAACCGTCGAACAGTTGCTCGCCTGGCTCGACACGCTCGGGCCCGGCTATCGGGCGGCGCTGGCCGACCGCAAATCGATCCGCGTCGCGGTCAACCACGAGTATGTCGGTGCCGAACATCCCGTTAAACAAGGCGACGAGGTTGCCCTGTTCCCGCCGGTGACGGGCGGCTAGGCTTGCGCCCATGATCCGCGTGCAGCAGGAAGATTTCGACGTCGGGGCCGAAATCGCGCGCCTCACCGCAGGCAATCGCGCGATCGGCGGGCTTGCGCTGTTCGTCGGCCTGGTGCGCGACATGGCGGATCGCGAGAAAATCGGCGCGATGACGCTCGAACATTATCCCGGCATGACCGAGAAGAAACTCGCCGAGATCGAAGCCGAGGCGCAGCGCCGCTGGCCGCTCGAGGCATCGCTGATCGTGCATCGCTACGGACGGCTCGAGCCGGGCGACAACATCGTGCTGGTCGCCTGCGCCTCGCCGCATCGCGATGCCGCCTTCGACGCCTGCCGCTTCCTGATCGACTGGCTCAAGACCGAGGCGCCGTTCTGGAAACTCGAAGAAACCGGCGCCGGACCCAGATGGGTCGATGCCCGGGATAGCGACGACCGAGCGAAAAAGCGCTGGGTTGCCGACTGATCCTGCGGCCGGGCACAATCCGCGCCCTCACGTCCAGCCGGGAGCCCGACATGACCGATCTCGACCTCTGCTATATGAGCGGCAGCGAAGCGTTGCAGCGATTCCGTAAACGGACGCTGTCTCCGGTCGAACTGCTGCAGGCGCTGATCGCGCGCGCCGAACAGGTCGAGACGAAGGTCAACGCGCTGCCGATGAAGCATTACGATTATGCGCTTGGCGAAGCGCGCAAGGCCGAAGCGCGTTACATGAAAACCGACGGGCGGATCCGGCCGCTCGAAGGCCTGGCACTCGCAGTCAAGGACGAATCGGCGATCAAGGGCTGGCGCACCACGTTCGGTTCGCTGATCTACAAGGACAACATCGATCAGGTGACGCATCCCTGCGTCGATCGCCTGCTGAAGGCCGGCGCCATCGTGCATGCGCGCTCGGCCGCACCGGAATTTTCCTGCGCGCCGTTCGCGCATTCGAAGTTGTGGGGCATCACGCGCACGCCGTGGAATCTCGATTATTCCTGCGGCGGTTCCTCGGGCGGCGCCGGCGCCTCGCTCGCTTCGGGCACGACGACCCTGGCAACCGGTTCCGACATCGGCGGCTCGATCCGCATCCCGGCCTCGATGAGCGGCGTGTGCGGGTACAAACCGCCTTTCGGCCGCAATCCCGAAGGCCCGCCGTTTAATCTCGACCAGTATTGTCACTTTGGTCCGCTGGCGCGGACGGTGGCCGACATCGCGCTGTTCCAGAATGTCGTCGCCGGTCCGCATCCGATCGACCTCGTGTCGCTTCGTCCCAAACTGCGCATTCCGGCGACGCTCGGCGACATCAAGGGCTGGAAGATCGGTCTGACCGTCGACTATGGATGTTACGACGTCGAACCCGATGTGATCCGCAACACAAGGGCCGCCGCCGATGCGTTCCGCGAAGCCGGCGCGATCGTCGAGGAGGTCGAACTCGGCTGGGACCGCGAGAAGATCGCCGCCGCCGGCTGGGCGCATTTTGGCGCGATCTTCGGCACCTGGGTCGCGCGCGTGATTGCCGAGCATCGCGACGAGATGACCGACTATGCGGTTCATTTCGGCGAGCGCGCCAACCGGATGAAGAAGGAGGATTTCCTCGCCGGGCTCGAATATGAGGGCGAGATGTATCTCTCGCTCGGCAAACTGATGCAGAAATACCGGATCCTGCTCTGCCCGACCCTGCCGCTGCCGGCGGTCGTCGCCGGCGAAAGCTATGTCGATCGCAAGCCGATCATCGACAACAAGCCGCAGGAATCGCTGCTGCACTGGCTGACGACCGCCGTGTTCAACATTCTCTCGCGCTGCCCGGTAATGAGCATGCCCTCGGGCCTCGCCAGCAACGGCGTGCCGACCGGTCTCTCGATCGTCGGCCGCACTTATGACGATGTCAGCGTGTTCCGCGCGGCGCGGGCTTATGAAACACAGGCCGGCGCCTGGTACGCGTCGGGCGATCGCCGACCGCCGCTCTGACGGAGACAACGCAATGCCGTCGCTCGAAACGCTGATCGTTTTCACCGCCGCCGCGTTCGTGCTGAGCGCCTCGCCCGGCCCGTCCAATCTCTATCTATTGGCGCGCAGCGTGTCGCAGGGGCATCGCGCGGGATTGGTGGCAGCACTCGGTCTCGCAGCCGGCGGGCTGGTGCATGTCGCCGGCGCTGCTTTGGGTCTCGCCGCACTCTTCCATCATTCGGCGATGGCCTTCACGATCCTCAAATATGTTGGAGCTGCCTATCTCGTGTGGCTCGGCATCCAGTGCTTCCGCGACGGCAGCGCCGCGACGCCGATCAAACCGGCGGCGCCGCGACCACTCGGTCGCATCTTCCGCGAGAGTGTGCTGGTCGAAATGCTGAACCCGAAGGTCGCCCTGTTCTTTCTGGCGTTCCTGCCGCAATTCGTCGATCCGGCCGCCGGCCCGATCGCGCTGCAGACGCTGATCCTCGGCCTGATCGTGACGGCGACCGCATTGCCCTGCGATGTGGCGATCGCCATTCTGTCGGCACGCATCGCCGGGCTGCTGCAAAGCCGCCCGATCTGGATGAAGATTCAGAACTGGATCTCGGGAACGATCCTGATCGGGCTCGGCGCCGCGATGGCACTGGCCCGGCGAAACTGAACCGACGCGAGGCGCAACCTTACGCGGCCGCGCCCGCCTTCGTGCCCGGTTTCGCGTTCGGCGCGCCGCGCACGGTCGCGGAGTAATCGTCCATCATCGCGCGCGTCACTTCGCCGACCTTGAATTTGTACGGCCCGATTTCGCCGACCGGTGTCACCTCGGCGGCGGTGCCGGTCAGGAACACCTCGTCGGTCTTGGCCAGTTCTTCCGGCATGATCGCGCGCTCGATCACCTCATAGCCGCGCGCGCGTGCCAGCGCGATCACCGTCTGGCGCGTCAGGCCGTTGAGGAAGCAATCCGGCGTCGGCGTATGGATCTTGCCGTTCTGCACCAGGAAAATATTGGCGCCGGTCGCTTCGGCGATCTGGCCGCGATAGTCGAGCATCATCGCGTCCTGATAGCCGTCGTTCTCGGCCTCGTGCTTCGAGATCGTGCAGATCATGTAGAGGCCCGCGGCCTTCGATGCCGTCGGCGCCGTGTCGGGTGCCGGACGGCGCCATTTCGCGATGTTGAGGCGGATGCCTTTCTCGCGCAGCTCGGGCGAGAAATAGGACGGCCATTGCCAGGTGGCGACCGCGACATGAATCCGGGTCGCCTGCGCGGCGACGCCCATCATTTCCGAACCGCGCCACGCAACTGCGCGCACATAGGCTTCCTGCAGCCCGTTCGCCTTCAGCGTTTCGACTTTCGCGGCGTCGAGTTCGTCCGCGCTGTAAGGAACCTTGAAGCCGAGAATCTCGCCGGAGCGGATCAACCGTTCGCTATGGTCGTGGATCTTGAAGATTCGACCGTTATAGGCGCGCTCACCCTCGAACACGCAGGAGGCATAGTGCAGCGCATGGCTGAGGACATGCAGCTTGGCATCGCGCCAGGGTAGGAGGCCGCCGTCGAACCAGATGCTGCCGTCGCGGTCGTCGAAAGGGATGATGCTCATCGCTCTGCTGCCGAGATCCCGGACGGTTCTGAGACCCACCGGGCGGCCACCGGGCGCCGCAAGGCAGGCATGGTCGCCGGCACGGTTCTTGCCTTCGACGCCTCTCGGGTAGCAAATTCTTGCCAATGCGTCAACATTGCTGCCATAATCGGTCGCCATGAACGATCCGCGCCCCGTCGCCAATCCGCTGTTCCTGCGCGAAGAGGAGCTGCGCCAGGGCATCGAGCTTTTGTTCTATGCCTATCGCGACTTCACCGCGGAACCCGACAAGATCCTCGCCGAGCTCGGCCTCGGCCGCGCGCATCACCGTGTGATCTATTTCGTCGGGCGCAATCCCGGCATGCCGGTCTCGGCGCTGCTCGATATCCTCAAGATCACCAAGCAGAGCCTTTCGCGCGTGCTCGGCAAGCTGATCCGCGTCGGTTTCATCCAGCAGAAGGCCGGCACGCGCGATGCGCGCCAGCGGCTGCTCGAACTGACGCCGAAAGGCGCCGCGCTCGAGCGGCGACTGACCGAAGGCCAACGCCGCCGCTTCGCCACGGCCTATCGCGGTGCCGGAGCCGATGCGGTCGATGGGTTTCGCAAAGTGCTGACCGGGCTGATCGACGAGAACGAACGGCTGAAAGCGCTCGCGGGCGGATCCCGCGGCTGATCGGAGGGAGGACGCCATGGTCGCGCCCGCCCCGGCCCGCAAACGCGCCTCTCGCCCGCGCGCGCCAAAAAATCGCGTGTTCAAGAGCCGTCGGCCGAAAGCCCGCGCGCCTTCCGGCAGCGTCGTCTATGCGATCGGCGACATTCACGGCCGCGCCGACCTTCTCGATGCGCTTCATGCGCGGATCGAAGCCGACGCGGCGACACGCGACGCGCAGCGCCGCGTACTGGTCTGGCTCGGCGATTATGTCGATCGCGGTGCGGATCCGAAGGGCGTGATCGAGCGCGTCATGGCGCCGCCCGCCGGCTTCGAGACCGTCGCGCTGCTCGGCAACCACGAAGACCTGATGCTGCGCTTTCTCGAAGATCCGGAAACCGGCCCGGACTGGATGCTGAATGGCGGTGCACAAACGTTGGCCAGTTACCAGATAGACATGATGGATGGTTGCTTCTTCCGGGCCGATCGCTGGGACGCCTTGTCGCGCGCGCTGCGCGAAGCGCTGCCGGCGCCACAGCGCCGCTTTCTCGAGCGGCTGAAACTGACCCATCGGGAGGGCGATTACTTCTTCGTCCATGCCGGCGTCCGGCCCGATCGCGCGCTCGACGACCAGGATCGCGACGACCTGATCTGGATTCGCGGCGAGTTCCTGTTTTCCGACATGGATTATGGTGCGGTCGTGGTGCACGGTCATACCATCAGCGACGAACCGCAGACCCGCGCGAACCGCATCGGCATCGATACCGGCGCCTATTACAGCGACCGGTTGACCGCTCTGGCGCTGGAAGGCGATCGCATGACATTCCTGCAGACGGGAGAAACCGATGCACGTTGAGATCATTCCGCCGGGCGAGCAGCCGGCCCATGACTGCAAGCGCAACCTGCGCCGGCGGATCATGGTCTGGTGCGCGATCGTTGCCGCCGTGGCGATTGCGATCGGGATTCTCGCGGTCGGATTCATCGTGCTGGCGATCGCCGCGGTGATCGGCATCGCGGCCGGCATCCTGCTGACGGCGCTGCGCTGGTTCGATCGGCAGCGCGGCAACAAAGGCAGCAGCGGTGGCTTTAACGATCCGCGCGGCCCGAGTGGCATCGAAATCGTCACCTTGCCGCGCGAACGGCCCGGCGCCGGGCGCCCGACGCCGGCCCCGGATCGGTCCAATGCAGGCGACATCATCGACCGGCCGCCGGATCGCTGACCGAATTCGCCCGTGACCGACCGGCCCAACCTCCTCTTTCTCTTTCCCGACCAGTGGCGCGGCGACTGGATCGGCTGCGCCGGCAGCAATATTCCGGTGCAGACGCCGAACATCGACCGGCTGGCGTCCTTCGGCATGCGCTTTCCGAACGCGCGCACCAATTCCCCGCTCTGCGCGCCGGCACGCGCCTGTCTTGCCACCGGCGCTGCCTATCCGGCCGCCGGCGTGGCGGGCGGCCATGACGATCTCGCGCGCGACACCAAGACGGTTTTCCAGCGGCTCCGGGATGCCGGCTATGTCGTTGCGACCTGCGGCAAGAACGATCTGCGCAAGGGCGCTTACATGCGCGGCGATGGCGGCGACTGGCTGACCGCGCTCGGTTTCACGCAGATCCGCGAACATGCCGGCAAGCGCGACGCCGCGGTGATGGCGATCGAGAACCGGCCCGATCACTATGTTCAGTTCCTTCGCGAGAACCGCGCAATCGACGCCTATCTCGGCGATATCGCCGCGCGCGACATGCTGCGCACTCAGGAACGCAAAGTGTCCGCGGTGGCGCATCGTCTGCCGCGCACCCTCTATACCGACGATTTCTGCGGGCGCAATGCGCTCGGCCTGATCGAGGGGCTGCCGCGCACCAAGCCCTGGTGCCTCTGGGTCAATTTTCCGGGCCCGCACGAACCGTTCGATCCGCCCGGCGAACTTTTGCAGCGCTACGCCAACACGCGCTTTCCCGAGCCGATTGCACCCGACCCCGCCGATCCGAGCGATCATCAGGCCGTGCGCCGCGCTTATGCCGCGATGATGGACGGGATCGATCAATGGATCGGCCGCATCATCAACGCGGTCGCGACGCGCGGCGAGCTCGACCGGACGATCGTTGTTTTTTCGTCCGATCACGGCGAGATGCTGGGCGACCACGGCAAATGGGGGAAGGCCGTCGCACAGGAAGGATCGCTGCGCATCCCGCTGGTTATCGCCGGACCGGGTTTCCGGCGTGGCATCGTCTCGCCTTCCTTCGCCGAGCTCGCCGATATCGGCGCGACGATGCTGGATGCGGCGGGGATCGCGATCCCGACAAGTGTCACGGCCCGCTCGCTGTTGCCGATGCTGACGGGCCGCGTTCCCGAGACGCAACATCGCTCGCATCAATATGCGGCGCTCGGCGACTGGCGCGCGGTCATGCACGAACAGTACAAGGCGGTGCGATGGGCGGACGGGCGGCTTGCGCTCTACGACCTCGCGGCCGATCCGGGCGAGCTCGAGGACGTGGCGGCCGCCAGACCGGGCATCGCCGGGCCGCTCGGCCAATGGCTCGCGCAATATCCCGGTGCCCCGTCGGCCACGCTATAATCGGCCGCATGATCCCGGACCAGCCTCATCTTCTGGTGGTCGACGACGACAACCGGCTGCGCCAGTTGCTCGGCAAGTTCCTCGCCGAGAACGGCTATCGCATCACGCTGGCGGCCGACGCGGCCGACGCCAGGGCGAAGCTGCGCAACATGGCGTTCGATCTGATCGTCTGCGACATCATGATGCCGGGCGAGAGCGGCCTCGATTTGACGCGCGACCTGCGCCGCGACAATCCAGTGCCGATCCTGCTGCTGACGGCGATGAGCGAAACCGAGGATCGCATCCGCGGGCTCGAGAGCGGCGCCGATGACTATCTGCCCAAGCCGTTCGAACCGCGCGAGTTGCTGCTGCGCATCCAGTCGATCCTGCGCCGCGTGCCGCCGGAGAGCGCGCAGTCGGCAACGGAACTGCGCTTCGGGCCGCTGCGCTTCGACCCGACGCGACGCCTGCTGCGCCGCGGACCCGAGGAAGTACGACTGACCGAAGCCGAATCCGCCTTGCTGACGACGCTTGCGGAACATGCCGGTGCGCCGGTCAGCCGCGAAGCACTCAGCGGCGGCGGCGACGATAGCGGGCGCGCGGTCGACGTGCAGATCGCGCGGCTGCGACGCAAGCTCGAGCAGGACCCGCGCTTCCCGCGCTATCTGCAGACGGTGCGCGGGCAGGGCTACATGCTGCAGCCGGATTGAGGAGCGCCGCATGACCGAACGGGTAGCCGACGCGAGCCGGCCGTTGCCGGGCAGCACGCTCGGCAAACGGATCAACCGGCTTTTGCCGCGATCGCTGCTCGGCCGCGCGGTGATGATCCTGGTGACGCCGCTGATCCTGCTGCAGGTGGTCGCGACCTGGGTCTTCTATGACAGTTTCTGGGACAAGATCACGCGCCGCCTTGCTTCCGCGGTCGCCGGCGATGTTGCCGCCATCGTCGAGCTGATGATCGCGGCGCCGCCCGATTCCAATTTCCAGCCGCTGTTCGATATGGCAGAGCGGACGATGGAGATCCGGTTCGAATGGCGGCCGGGCATCACGCTGCCGAGCGATCCGGTGGTGACCCGCGAAACCCTGGTCGATATCAAGCTCGCGCGCGCGCTCGCCTCCATCGTCGGGCGGCCGTTCGCGATCGACAGCCGCTCGATCGAGAAACTGGTCGAGATCCATGTGCAACTGCCCGACGGGGTGGTGATCGCGACGGTGCCGCGGCTGCGTTTGTTCAGCTCGACGACCTATGTGTTCATTCTCTGGATGGTCGGCACATCGGTCGCGCTCTTTGGCGTCGCCATCCTGTTCATGCGCAAGCAGATCCGGCCCATCAGGCGGCTCGCCGCGGCGGCCGACGCCTTCGGCAAAGGCCGCCCGGTCGAGGATTACGCGCCGAAGGGCGCCGCCGAAGTGCATCTCGCCGGAACCGCATTCCTGCGCATGCGCGATCGAATCCGCCGCCAGATGGCGCAGCGCACCGAAATGCTGGCCGGCGTATCGCACGATCTGCGTACGCCGCTCACCCGCATGCGGCTCGAACTCGCGATGATGCCGCCGCATGAATCCGCCGAAGAATTGAAAGCCGATATCGACGAGATGGAAAAGATGCTCGAAGGCTATCTCGCCTTCGCGCGCGGCGAAGGGACCGAGCAGGCACAGCAGGTCGATCTGGCGCCACTGCTGCGCGAGGCGATCGGCAATGCCGAGCGCGCCGGCGCCTCGATCGAGGCTGTCGTGCCGGACGGGCTCGTCACCTGGGTACGGCCCGATGCGTTCCGGCGCTGCGTGAGCAACCTTCTCTCCAATGCGCGGCTGCATGGCGGCAAGGTGGCTGTGTCCGCGCGGCGCTTCAAGGAACGGGTCGAGATTGCGATCGACGATGACGGGCCGGGTATCCCGCCCGAGCATCGCGAGGCGGTGTTCCGCCCCTTCTACCGGCTCGACATCTCGCGCAACTCGGAGACGGGCGGCGTGGGTCTCGGCCTTACCATCGCGCGCGACGTGATGCGCAGCCATGGCGGCGATCTGGTGCTCGAGAAGGCGCCGCTCGGCGGCCTGCGCGCGCTGATTCGCCTGCCGCTCTGACGCTCAGAAGAGGCGGCCGCCGTTCGGCACCTTGTGGCCGGGCCCGATCAGCACGACCTCGTTTGCCTCGTCGGGAAAGCCGAGCACCAACGCTTCCGACATGAACGGCCCGATCTGCTTCTTGGGGAAATTGACCACGGCGGCGATTTGTCGGCCGATCAGCTCTTCCGCGCGATAATGTTTGGTGATCTGGGCCGAGCTTCGGCGCGTGCCGATCTCGGGGCCGAAATCGACGGTCATCTTGAAGGCGGGTTTGCGCGCTTCGGGGAACGGCTCGACCGCGAGGATGGTGCCGACCCGGATGTCGATCTTGCGAAAATCGCCATAGGTGATTTCCGGCTCGACCGGTTCGTTCGCCGCTGTCATGGGTTCAATCCTCGCTGACGCATCGTTGGATTCGATGCGCGACCCTAGCAGCGGTGCCGATATCCGAAAAGCAGTGCGCGATGAAGATCGCGCTGGAAAAGCCGGTGCCAAAAAACGAGAACCGCCGCCCCGGGAGGACTGGGGCGGCGGCTCTGTTCGGAGATCGCTCGGAGAGGAATTACTTCCTCGCGGCGCTCTCCTTTACCTTCACGTCGACGGCGACCTTCGCCGGTACGAACGCGTTCTTCACTTCGTCGAGGTTCTCCGACACGCGCTTGCTGATCACGGTGGCGGCTTCGTTGTTGGTCTTCTGGACCATCGTCGCGAGCTCGCTCGTGTTGGCAACCGCCGTCTCGAACATCGACTTCACGGCATCGGCCTGCTTCGCCAGACGCTCGTCGACATTGGCGGCCGACAGGTCCTTGAAGAGCTTCTGCATGTCTTCCGACGCTTCGCGGACCAGCTCGGCCTGGCGACGCGCGACGGCCTGGACGCCTTCGAAGGCAACCTGGTTCGCGGCCTGGAAGGCCTCGATGTTCTTGCGCTGCGCAACCATCACCGCATCCATGTCCATCGACGGCATCTTGCCGTTGGCGAACATCTTGCCGAATTCCGAGAACATGCGGCTGTAGTCAGCCTGAAGCTGCGAGAAGTCGGGCATCTTGAAGAGGTCGTAATCGAAACCGTTCTGAACTTTGGCCATGGGTCACTCCTTGTGACGCGCAGTGGGGTCCGGGGGTGGCGCCATGGGGTCAGGCGCGACAAGCTTTTGCTGCACTGCACAACAGCTGACGGGAATATGTGGTCTTGCTGCGCCTGCGTCAAGGAAAATGTTGCACCGCAACATTTTTGCCCGAGAAGAAACTTATAACATAATTATTACAATACTCTAGACCGCTTCTTCCGTATGCCGCCTTGCGGTAAAGGCGCCCTGGCAAAAGCGCGCCAGGCGGTCCAGCCGGCGGAGGCCGCGATCGAGCGAGGCCATGGTTTTGGCCCGGTCCTCGCCCTCGTCGCCGAGCCAGACCCGCAGCGCCGGCAGGAAGGCGCCAGCCAGCCCCTGGGCGCGCAGCAGGCCGCGCAGGCCCGCCGAATCGAGGCCGGCGGTTTCGAGCGCGGTCGCCATCGAACACACGAGGCCGGCGCCGCCGCCCAGCAGGGCAACCGGATCGCGGCTTTGATCCTCCAGCACGGCAGCGATTCCCGGGCGCCAGCGTTCGAGCGCGTCGAATCGCCGCATCAGCACTTCGAACAGCCGATCACGGGCGGGACCCACAGTCACGGCACCCGGTACCATCATGGTCCGGTCGATGTTGCGGCGAAGCCCTTCGAGAATGGCCTGCCGGGATGCGAATTGCCGGTGCAGGTCCGCGAGCGGCAACGCGGCGGCGGCGGCAATGTCGGCGAGCGTCAGATCGCGCCAGCCTTGTTCGGCGGCGAGCCGCATCGCGGCGTCGATGATTCGCTCGGCCATGTCCGAGCCGCCCCCAGAGGTCGCCGGTTCCGGCGCCGGATCGCTGTCGGTTGCATGAATGTCAGGGTTGCCTGGTTCTGCCATTGCTTGCGCTCCATCCGGGCCCGATGCACGGGGCCATTGCAGAGATATGGGGCCGGCCGCGTCGTCGACCACCCCCTCAAGATGCCACGGCAATCCGGCTATTTTATGTCGATGACCCGGCCGCCGGTCATGTTCTCGAGGTCGGCTGGATGCAACGGGAAGACGGCCTGCGGCGTACCGGCCGCGGCCCAGATCTCCTCGAAGGCGAGCAGATCGCGATCGATGAACACGATCGGCGGTTCGCGATGGCCGATCGGCGCAACGCCGCCGATTGCGAAACCGCTGCGCTCGCGCACGAAATTTGCGTCGGCCTTGCCGAGTTTTTCACCGAGCGCGGCCGCGATTTTCGTTTCGTCGACGCGGTTAATCCCGCTCGCAATGACCAGCACCGGCGCATCGGATTGCATGGCGCGGAAGACCAGCGACTTGGCGATCTGCGCGACCTCGCAGCCGATAGCGGCGGCCGCATCGGCCGCGGTGCGGGTGCTCGCATCGAATAATCGCACCTTGCCGTCATGGCCGATTTCGCCGAGCAGATCCTGGATGCGCCTTGCGGCCGGCGGCAGGGTTTCGGGTTCGTTTGCCATCACGGCTTATTCCGCAAGTTCGCGCGAACGCCGCGTCGCGGCGGCGATCGCATCGGTGAGCAGAGACTGCAACGCTTCATCGTTCATCAGCACCTTCAGCGCCTCCAGCGTCGTACCGGCCGGGCTCGTGACATTCTGGCGCAAGACGGCCGCCGGTTCATCCGAGCGGCGCGCCAGTTCGCCCGAGCCCGATACCGTAACGCGCGCGAGCCGCATCGCGAGATCGGCCGGCAGGCCGGCTTCGATCCCGGCTTTCGCCAGGCATTCGATCAACAGGAACACATAGGCCGGACCGCCACCCGAAACCGCAGTGACGGCATCGAGATGTTTTTCTTCGGCGACCCAATGCACCTCGCCGACGGCGGCGAGCAGCGCATCGGTCAATGCGCGATCCGATGCCGTCGCCTTCGCGTTGGCGCAGCAGACAGTAATGCCGCGACCGACCGCGGCGGGCGTGTTCGGCATCGACCGAACGATCGCGGTGTCCGCACCGAGGCCGCGCTCGAAATAGGCGATCGTCTTGCCGGCGGCAATCGAAAGGAACAGCGTGCCGGGCAGGGCGAAGCGCCGATAGTCCGGCAGCACCTTGTCCATCATCTGCGGTTTGACCGCGAGGACCACGACGCGCGGGCGAAACCCGGCCGGGATCGCGCCGCCATCGGCAACGATCCGCACGCCGCGTTTGGCCTCGTCTGCCAGCGATTCCGGGTTCGGTTCCACCACCACGGCATCGGCCGCAGGCAAGCCGCCGTCGAGCCAGCCGCGCAACAGCGCGCCGCCCATCTTGCCGCCGCCGACCAGCAGCAGCGGCCCCTTCGCCTCGTTCATTCCGTCAATGTCGGATCAGGCCTCGCCAACGGTCTCCACCAGCGCGGCCGCTACCGCCTCCTTCGCGTTCTTCCCGCCCCACAATACGAACTGGAAGGCCGGATAGAAACGCTCGCATTCGGTAATGGCGGTGTCGACCAGATCCTCGAGCTGCTCGGCCGAGACGCCGCCGACCCCGCGCATCAGCACGGTATGGCGGAAGAGCGGTACCAGCTCATCGGAGCAGAGGTCGAAATGGCCGAGCCAGAGCTTTTCATTGATCAGGCTCAGCAACTCGGCCGTGGCCAGCCGTTTCTTTTCCGGCACGCGGAGGTCGAAGAGACAGGAGAAGTACATGGCCGACAGGTCTTCCTGCCAGACAAAGAACAGCCTGAGCTCGCTCCAGCGACCCGGAACTTCGACGACCATCTCATCCTCGCCCGAGCGGTCGAACCGCCACTCGTTGGCGTTGACAAGTTCTTCGAGGACGTCGATGGGATTGTTCCGGGGTTCCGTTCGTTCAGCCGCATACATGGCCATGAACCACCCCCAGCCGGTCGGCCGATGCGCGGAGCCCGCCCTGCGGTGGACCGTGCCGGACCCCGACATCTAGCCCTGTTTAGAGGTTGGCCCACCACATCTAGCCTGCCAAAAGGCTGCGGGGGGTTCAAGGAGAGATTTCCAAACCGGGTCAGGACCGACCCGGATCCGCCGGAATCGCCAATGGAAGCCTCAGCCGGCCGCCGGCTCCTCGCCGGTATCGCCCTCCTGGGCAGCAGGCGACTGGGTCGGCGCGATGTCCGCTGCTTCGAGCCGCGCCTCAAGACCGGCGATGCGAGCCTCCAGCCGTGCGACGCGATCCTCGAGCGCCCCCTGCTCGGCGCGCGCGCGGGCGGCCATCGCCCGTACCACCTCGAATTCCTCGCGCGCGACCACGTCCATGTCCGCGAGGATGCGCGAGAACTGATCCTTCAGCCGGGCTTCGACTTCACGCTTGATCCCGGTCACGCCGGAAAGGGCGCCGCTGGCGACGCGGGCAAGGTCGTCGAGGATCCTGTTGTCGGTCTGCATGGCCGTCTCTCCGTTCTGGTCGAATATTTAATCTGGTAGGGCGCGCCGTCCGAAGCAACCGCGATCAATCGGTCGCGGCGATGAACCCGTCGATCAGTGCATAGAATTCCTTTTCGAGACTGTCGTCCCAGAAACTCCCCCACACATGCGTCGCCGCGACGACCATGTCCTTCGCCGGGTTCACGTAGATGAACTGGCCGTTGACGCCGATCGCGAGATACGCGCCGTCCTCGCCAGGCATCAGCCACCATTGATAGCCGTAACCGAGCGGATAGCCGGGATAGAGCACGCCGTAATCCACCTGGTCGCCATCGACGGTCGTCGCCGTATCGATCCAGTCGGACGAGAGCAGTTCGGTGCCGTTCCAGGTGCCCCGATGCAACATGAATTGGCCGAAACGCGCAAAGTCGCGCAACGTCGCCTGGAAGCAGCAGAACGCGATCTCGGTCGCGCCATCGCCGCGCCCGTCGACGCCCCAGTTCGCATCCGCCTCCATGCCGAGCGGCCCCCAGAGTTTTTCCGCGGCGTAGGCCGAGAGCGATTGGCCGGTGACCGCGGTGATCAGCCAGCCGAGAGCAGCGGTATCGACGCCCTTGTAGTTAAAATCGACGAAGGGATCCTGCCTGCGCTCCATCTGCGTCACGAAGGAATTGAGCGGCGTCTTGCGGTAATGAACCGTTTCGAGCCACAGCCGCGTACTGTCCGATACGGAAGCAGTGTAATCCTCGATGAATGCGATGCCCGATGACATCTGCAGGATCGCCTTGATCGGCACGCCCTCGTAACCGGTGCCGGCGAGTTCCGGAATATATTTGTCAATCGGATCGTCGATCGATTCGATCAGCCCGTCCTCGACCGTAAATCCGACGAGGGTGGATGCGATCGACTTCGCCATCGACATCGAGGTGAACATCGATGTCTCGTCGGCGCCCAGCGCATAGCGCTCGAACAGAACTTCATCGTCCTTCAGCACAATGAGGCCGGCCGCCCGGCTCAGTTCAAAATATTCGTCGATGTTGCGTTCGGTCGTGCCCCGGACATAGGTCAGGTTTTCGATCGATGTGCCGCGAGCGAGTTCGCTGACGTCACCCGAACGCGGAATGTTGCGCACCGGATAGATATCGTCCCAATGCCGGTACGACCCGATCATGTACGGATCGGACCACATCGAATCCACCGTACCGACCGGATACTCCTCGGCCTGCGCGAGTGGCGCGGCCAAAACAAGGACAAGAACCGGCGCCACGTGGCGGAGTTTCGTCAGTCCGGACAGGATCGGCATGAACGACGTCGCTTTCTGGCCACCGGGAGGGCACACCGCCCCGGACGGCCGATCCGGCGCGGCCTTATTGCCGGTCGGTGCAGTTCCAGAGTAAGCATCCTAGCAATGTCACTGCTCCTCATCGACTACCCCGCCATCGACCCGATCCTGTTCGAGATCGGCCCGCTGGCGATCCGCTGGTACGCGCTCGCCTATATCGTCGGGCTCGTGCTCGGCTGGCGTTACTGCGTGTGGCTGGCCGGCAAACCGCCGCTGGCGCTCGGCCGCGAGCTGTTCGACGATTTCATGGTCTGGGCGATCGTCGCGGTCCTGCTCGGCGGCCGGCTCGGCTACGTGCTGTTCTACAAGCCCGGATATTATCTCGATAATCCGTTGGCGATCCCGGCGCTGTGGGAAGGCGGCATGTCGTTCCATGGCGGCCTGATCGGCATGATCGTCGCGCTCATCCTGTTCACGCGCCGTCGCGGCGTGCCGTTCTTCGCGGTGATGGATGTGATCGCCGCGGCAACGCCGATCGGACTCTTCTTCGGGCGCGTCGCCAACTTCATCAACGGCGAGCTCTACGGCAAGCCGACCGATGTCGCCTGGGCGATGATCTTCCCGAATGGCGGGCCGATGCCGCGCCATCCGAGCCAGCTCTATGAGGCCGCGCTCGAAGGGATCGTACTGTTCATCGTCCTCTACATCGTGGCGCGCCATAGCAACGCGCGTACGCGATACGGTTTCGTCAGCGGCCTGTTTCTGGTCGGCTACGCGCTTTCGCGCATCCTGGTCGAGTTCTTCCGCGAACCCGATGCGCATCTCGGGATGCTCGGCGGGATCGCGTCGATGGGCCAGCTGCTCTCCATTCCGATGCTGCTGTTCGGCCTCTGGCTGATGGCGCGCGCACGGCCGGCACCGACACCGGTCTCGTGACCGCCGCGGCCTCTCCGCTGGTCGAGGCGCTGGTGCGTCGCATCCGCGCCGACGGACCGCTCACCGTTGCGGATTACATGGCCGAGGCGCTCGGCCATCCCGAACATGGTTATTACGCGACGCGCGATCCGTTCGGCGCGGCCGGCGATTTCGTGACCGCGCCGGAAGTAAGCCAGATGTTCGGCGAGCTTGTCGGGCTGTGGGCGCTCTTCAACTGGATGGCGACCGGCGGCCCCGTCCCGTTCAATTTCGCGGAACTCGGACCCGGCCGCGGCACGTTGCTGGCCGATGCGCTGCGGGCGGCGCGGATACGGCCCGCGTTTCTCGATGCGATGCGCCTCCATCTGGTCGAGACCAGTCCCACGTTGCGCGACCGCCAGCAGGAACTGCTGCTGCCGCTGACCGCCGGGCTCGAACCGCCCGAATGGCACGATGCGCTGAGCGATCTGCCGGACGGTCCCCTGTTTCTGATCGCGAACGAATTCTTCGATGCGCTGCCGGTGCATCAATATGAGCGCACGCCGGCGGGCTGGCGCGAACGCGCGGTCGGGTTCGATGCGACGACCGGCCGGCTCCACTGGCAGCATGTTCCAGCCGGTGCGACCCTCGGATTGCTCGATCCGGGCCAGCGCGCCTTGCCGGTCGGCAGCATCGTCGAGGTCGCGCCGGCGGCGCTGATCCATGCCGCCGAGATCGGCCAGCGCATCGTGCAGCATGGCGGTGCTACCCTGATCGTCGATTACGGAGCCTCGGTGCCGACAGGCGTGCCGACCTTCCAGGCGGTGCGCCGCCATCTGCGACACGATCCGCTCGATACGCCGGGCGAGGCCGATCTGACCGCCCATATCGATTTCGGTGCGATCGCGCGGGCCGCGGGCGAAACCGGTGCGCGGGTCTGGGGTCCGATCCCGCAGCGCGTTTTGCTCGAGCGGCTCGGCATCCGCGAACGCGCCGTCCAGCTGGGCGAAAATGCGACGGCCGAGCAGAAGGCCGATATCGAAGCAGCCCTGGTGCGCTTGCTCGATGCGACGCAGATGGGCAATTTGTTCAAGGCGATGGCAATCACCGCCGGCGATGCGCCGCCGCCCGGTTTCGCCGCCGACGAACATGACATGCCATCGCGACCCAAAAGGGATATCGAACCGTGAGCGCCATCGAGACCGATCTGCTGGGACCGCTGCGCGGTGTGCGGCACGCATTCCTGACCCGCGAGGGCGGCGTCAGCGAGGGCATCTATGAATCGCTCAATTGCGGTTTCGGTTCGAAGGACGATCCGGCGCATGTCGCGGAGAATCGTCGCCGCGCAGCCGCCGCGCTCGATGTGCCGGCAGATGCGCTGGTGACCGCCTATCAGACGCACAGCACGCGCGTCGCCACGGTCGAGCAACCGCACAAGGCGGACAACGCGCCGGAAGTCGATGCGATGATCACCGACCGGCCGGGCGTCGCACTCGGTATTCTCACCGCCGATTGTGCACCGGTTCTCCTGGCCGATGCCGAGGCGCGCGTTATCGGTGCCGCGCATGCCGGCTGGCGCGGCGCAATCTCGGGCATCGTTGAGGAGACGGTCGTCGCGATGACGCAGAAAGGCGCCCAGCCGGCGCGCATCCATGCCGCGATCGGACCCTGCATCGGGCCGCGCTCCTATGAGGTCGGGCCGGAGTTTCCGGCGCCGTTTCTCGCGCAGGACGAGGCGAACGCGCGGTACTTCCGTCCGTCGTCGCGCGCCGATCATTATCTGTTCGACCTGCCGGCCTATGTCGAATCGCGCCTTTATGCCGCCGGCGTTCGCGCCGTTGCACGTTTGCCAGCCGATACCTGCGCGGAGCCGGAACGTTTCTTCAGCTATCGCCGCACGGTTCTCGAGGGACGGCGCGATTACGGACGTCTGCTCTCGATCATCGCATTGGAGGACTGATCATGGCGTTGCATTTCAGCCGCGAGGAACTGGCCGGCCGGCGCGCCCGCGCGGCGGAGGCCATGCAGGCGCGCGGCCTCGACGGCATGCTGATCTTCCGCCAGGAGAGCATGTTCTATCTAACCGGCTACGATACGTTCGGCTACGTCTTTTTCCAGTGTCTCTATCTGGGCGCGGACGGACGGCTGATGCTGCTGACGCGCGCACCCGACCGGCTGCAGGCGCAGCACACGTCGATGATCGAGGACATCCGCATCTGGGTCGACGGGCCCGAGGCAAAGCCGGCGCTTGAGCTCAAGAAGATCCTCGCGGAATTCGGTCTCAACGGCAAAAAGCTCGGCGTCGAATACGAAGCCTACGGTCTGACCGCGCGCAACGGCATGCGGCTCAATGCGGCGCTCGAGGGCTTCTGCACACTGCAGGATGAATCGGAGCTGGTGAACCGGCTGCGGCTGGTAAAAAGCCCGGCCGAAATCGTCTATGTACGCAAGGCTGCCGAACTTGGCGACCTCGCGCTCGACGAAGCCAACCGCCTCGCCCATCCCGGCGCCTTCGAGGGCGACATTCTGGCGGCGATGCAGGGCGCCATCATTCGCGGCGGCGGCGACGATCCCGCCAACGAGTTCATCATCGGCTCGGGCAAGGATGCGTTGCTCTGCCGCTACTTCACCGGACGTCGCCATCTCGATCCGGTCGACCAGCTCACGCTCGAGTTCGCCGGTGTCTATCGCCATTACCATGCCTGCCTGATGCGGACGATTCCGATCGGCAAGGTGCCGGCGAAACAGCGGGAGATGCACAAGGTCGCGGTCGATGCGCTGTTCGAAAGCGAAGCCGCCCTCCAACCGGGCCGACCGATCGGCGAGGTGTTCGATGCCTATGCGCGGGTCTGCGACGATGCCGGCTATCGCGCGGCGCGGATGAATGCGACCGGCTACAGCCTGGGCACCACCTTCGCACCGAACTGGATGGACTGGCCGATGTTCTATCACGGCAATCCGGTCGAAGCGGCGCCGGGCATGGTATTCTTCATCCACATCATCATCTTCGACAGCGAAAGCGGCATCGCGATGACGCACGGAAGAACCTCGCTGGTGACCGCCAACGGTTCGGAGCCGTTGTCGAAAGCCTCACTCGAACTGGTGGTCGGATAGCGATCGGCCATGCCGCACATGATCCTCTTCGTCGGCGCCTGCCTGATCGGGATCGTGGTACTGATTTTCATCTGAAAACCCGCCGTATCGGTCGCCCGAAACGCCGGTCCGGCTGCTCTCGATCATTGCATTGGAGGATGGAACGTGGCTCTGCATTTCAGCCGTGAGGAACTGGCGGAACGGCGCGCGCGCGCGATACAGGCGATGCAGGCGCGCGGCCTCGACGGGATGCTGCTCTTCCGCCAGGAGAGCATGTTTTACCTGACCGGCTACGACACGGTCGGATACGTGTTCTTCCAATGTCTCTATTTCGGTGCCGACGGTCGGCTGATGCTGCTGACCCGCTCGCCCGATCTGCTGCAGGCGCAGCTGACGTCGGTCATCGAGGATATTCGCATCTGGGTCGATGCGCCCGACGCCAATCCATCGCAGGAACTGAAATCGATCCTCGCCGATTTCAGTCTCGGCGGCAAAAAGCTCGGCGTCGAATACGAGGCCTACGGCCTGACCGGGCGCAACGGCATGCGATTGAACGCGGCGCTCGACGGCTTCTGCACATTGCAGGACGAATCGGAACTGGTCACCCGCCTGCGAGTCGTCAAAAGCCCGGCGGAGATCGCGTATGTCCGGAAGGCGGCCGTGCTTGCCGATGCCGCACTCGACGAAGCAAACCGGCTTGCCGGTCCCGGCGCCTTCGAGGGCGACATCCTGGCGGCGATGCAGGGCGCCATTATCCGCGGCGGCGGCGACGATGCGGCCAGCGAATTCATCATCGGTTCCGGCCAGGCCGCCTTGCTCTGCCGTTACTTCACCGGCCGGCGCCATCTCGATCCGGTCGACCAGCTCACGCTCGAGTTCGCCGGCGTCTATCGGCATTACCATGCGTGTCTCATGCGCACGATCCCGATCGGATCGGTGCCGGCGCAGCAGCGCGACATGCACAAGATCTCGGTCGAAGCGCTGTCCGAATGCGAAGCGGCGCTGAAGCCCGGCCGGCCGATCGGCGAAGTGTTCGATGCCTATGCGCGGGTCTGCGATGCGGCCGGCTATCGCGCGGCGCGGCTGAATGCGACCGGCTACAGCCTCGGCAACACCTTTGCGCCAAACTGGATGGACTGGCCGATGTTCTATCACGGCAATCCTTTCGAGGCGGCGCCGGGCATGGTGTTCTTCATCCACGTCATGATCTTCGACAGCAAAACCGGCATCGCGATGACGCATGGCCGGACATCGCTAGTGACCGCGAACGGCGCCGAGCCACTGTCGAAAGCCTCGCTCGACCTGGTGGTCCGATAGAAGCGGCCACGCGGAATCCGGTCCTTTTCGCCGGCGCCTCCCGGATCGGTATCGCGGTCGCGATCCACCTCTGAAAAGCCCGCAGTATCAGCGGCTTGGACGCCCGAGCCGGTCGTTTACAGTCCTATGACGGTTTGTTATGGTCCGCGCGCCTTGAGCGCGGGGCAGCCCGCCGGCAACGCCGGTGGCGCGCGCCGCGGCCGTTGCGGGGGGAAGGCTCGGCATGAAGATCCTGACCGGAAACAGCAATCGGCCCTTGGCCGAGGCCATCTCGGCCTATCTCAATTTGCCGCTTACGCAGGCGAGCGTGCGGCGATTCTCCGACATGGAAGTGTTCGTCGAGATTAACGAGAACGTCCGCGGCGAGGACGTGTTCGTGATCCAGTCGACCTCGTTTCCGGCGAACGATAATCTGATGGAGCTGCTGGTCGCGCTCGATGCGCTGAAGCGCGGCTCCGCGCGCCGCACCACCGCCGTCATTCCCTATTACGGCTATGCGCGCCAGGACCGGAAATCGGGCCCGCGCACGCCGATCTCGGCGAAACTCGTTGCCAACCTCATCACCGTTGCCGGCGCCGATCGCGTTCTCACCCTCGATCTCCATGCCGGACAGATCCAGGGCTTTTTCGATATCCCGACCGACAATCTCTACGGCGCGCCGGTCCTCACCAACGACATCGAAAAGAAATACGGTCGCGGCGGCGATCTGGTGATCGTGTCGCCCGACGTGGGCGGCGTGGTTCGGGCGCGCGCGGTCGCGCGCCGGCTCGATGCCGATCTCGCAATCATCGACAAACGGCGCGAGCGCGCCGGCGTCTCCGAAGTGATGAACATCATCGGCGACATCAGCGGGCGCCGCTGCGTTCTGGTCGACGACATCGTCGATTCGGCCGGCACGCTGTGCAACGCCGCGGTCGCGCTGAAAGAGGCCGGTGCGGCATCCGTGAGTGCCTATGTGACGCACGGTGTACTCTCGGGCGGGGCGGTTGCCCGCGTCTCGGCCTCGCCGCTCGAGGAGCTGGTCATCACCGACAGCATCACCGGGACCGAGGCGGTCCGGGTCTCGCAAAATGTCCGGCAGTTGACAATTGCCCCCCTGATGGCGGAAGCCATGCGCCGCATCAGCGAGGAGCGCTCGGTCTCGAGCCTGTTCGACTGAGGAAATTATCAAGTAATTCCCGGTGCTTGTCGCTTCTGGCGACCGGCCCGGTGGGAGGGCGTGGGCACCCCTGGAGGCCCCGCCGACAGAACCCGGAGAAAAAGGAGCGAGTGCGATGACCGAGGTTCATGTGTTGAAAGTCGAGCCGAGGGAGCGGGCCGGAAAGGGGGCCGCCCGTGCCGTTCGGCGAGCGGGGAGCGTCCCCGCCGTGGTTTATGGCCTGAAGCAGCCCCCCGCTTTGGTATCGATCGAGCCGCGCGAGCTCGGCCGAGAACTGAACAAGGCCAGTTTCTTTGCAACGCTGTTCGATCTCGATATCAGCGGCAAGAAAGAGCGGGTGATTCCGCGCGACGTGCAGTTCGATCCGGTCAATGACCGGCCGATCCACGCCGACTTCATGCGCGTCGGCAAAGACACCAGGCTTCACGTCGACGTTCCGGTGCACTTTTTCAATCACGAAGCCTCGCCCGGTATCAAGCGCGGCGGCGTGCTGAACATCGTGCGCCACGAAGTCGAGGTGATCTGTTCGCCCGACAATATCCCGCACTCGATCGAGGTCGATCTGGCCGGGCTGGACATGGGCGACGGCGTCCATATCAGCATGATCAAGCTGCCCGAGGGCGTGCGGCCGGCCATCGCCGATCGTGACTTCACGATCGCCACGATCGCCGCGCCGAGCGCGATCCGCATGGAGGCTCAGGAAGCCGCCGAAGCCGCCGCTGCGGCCGAAGCTGCTGCCGCAGCCGCCGAGGGTGTGCCGGCAACCGGCGAAGCGGCCGAGGGCGACAAGAAGGAAGAAGGCGAGAAGAGCGAAAAGGGCGACAAGAAGGACGGCAAGAACTAACCGTCGCCTGCCCACGCGGAACCGGGGAGCGCTGCCGCCATGCGTCTACTGGTCGGCCTCGGCAATCCCGGTCCGCGTTACACCGGCAACCGACACAATATCGGTTTCATGGCTTTGGACGCGATCGCCCGCCGCTACGAGTTCAGCGGCGGCCGGTCGCGTTTCAATTCGCTGACCGCCGAAGGCAGCATCGGCGGCGAAAAGCTGCTCGCGCTCAAGCCGCAGACCTACATGAACGATTCCGGCCGCGCGCTGCAGCCGGCGCTGCAGTTCTTCAAGCTCGGTCCCGCCGACGTGATCGTGATCCACGACGAGATCGATCTGCCGCTCGGCCGCGTGCGCGTGAAGCGCAATGGCGGCGCCGCCGGCCATAACGGCCTGCGCAGCATCGATGCGGCGATCGGCCCGGATTACTGGCGCATCCGTCTCGGTGTGGGCCATCCCGGCGAACAGGGTCGGGTCAAAGGTTTCGTGCTCGACGATTTCTCGGCGGACGAGATGTCCGAGGTGACCCGCGTGCTCGATGCGGTCGTCGAGGCGTTTCCGCTGATGATCGGTGGCGATCCCGACCGGTTCCGCAGCCGCGTCGACGTGGTACTCAATCCGCCACCCCCGAAGCCCGACCCGGCGAAACCCGATCCGGCGAACCAAGATCGCGCGAAGAAGCGCCGCGATACCCTGTCGACCTCAGACGATGACGGGGGTGCGGACTAACGTTCGGCCGTGCGCGGCTGGCTGTCGCTGCGCTGCAGGAGTTGCGCCTGCTGCACCAGACCTTTGCGCAGAACATGGCCGGTCGGAAGCTGATTCGCCGGCAACTGCGTGAGCAGGGCCTGGGCTTCGGCAAAGCGCCCGAGCCGGCGCAGCAATTCGACGCGCAACGCCTGCACCTGCCACCATTTTTCCTCGCCGGCCGCAAGCTGGTCGCCAGCGATCGTGTACCAGCCCAGCGCCATTTCGAGATAGCGGACATTCTTGACCGGATCGCGTTCCTCGAGCCACGAAGCCTCGAGATAGAAATGCGCGACGATGAGCGGCGATTCGTCGAGCCGCTCGGCGATCCAGGCTGCCGTGTTGTATTCGTTGGCATGCTGCTGCGCGCCGCGGAACTGCGAGCTCGCGACCAGTTCGCGCGCCTTCGCCAGCTCCGACTCCGAAAAATCGCGGCGATAGATGACGAACCCACTGGTCGGACAGATCGGCAGCGGGATTGGATCAACCGCGGACCCGACGCGGCGCGTATCGAGCCGTTGGCCGGCCGACTCCGCATTGACGCCGATGATGGCTGTAAACACTTCGCCGTCGATCGGGCAGGTGATTTCGTCCAGAAAGAAATCGGCCGCCGCAGCCGGCATGGCCGGCAGCAGCGCAGCGAAGACAATGGCGGCGAGCGAGATGGATCGGTGGCGCAACATTCATTCGGTCTCGATTGATGACACCCCCATTACCTTAACCGAGGACGAGGCTGCGGCGCGAGCCCCGTGCGGCGGCAGCGAAGGGACCGGCCCCACGCTATTGCGGCGTGCTGTCGCCACCGACGACGAGCTGGCGCTGCCGGTCGAGCAGGCTGCGATAACCTTCGGGGACGGCGCCCGCTTCGGTTTCGTCGAGGAGCGCCTCGGCCTCCGAAAACTGCTCAAGCCGGCGCTTGAGCTCGATCTGCAGCAGCCGCGCCGTCCACCAGTCGTCCGAATCGGGTTGGGCCACCCGTTCGGCGAGGACGAACCGGTCGAGCGCCAGCGACAGATATTCGCGGTTGAGGGCGGGATCGCTGTCCTCGACCTCCCAGGATGCGTAGAGATACATCCAGTGCGTTTCGGCCGTCGGCCGGCCCATCTGCTCGGCGAACCAGGCAGCGACGAACCAGTCGCTGTTCGCCTCGCGCAAGGTCCGGAACTCGTCGCTGTCGACGATGGCGCGAAGCTGGGCGAGCTCGGCCTCGGAAAACTCCTCCTGATAGAGCACGAAGCCGTTCGATTTGCAGACCGGCACCGGCGGCGGGCTCATCAGCGCGCCGACCGGCCGCAGATCGAGGCGCTGATCCATGACCGTGTAGGACATGACGACGATGCGCGTCGAAATCGAACCGTCGAGCGGGCAGATGAACTGCTCTTCCGAGAATGTCAGGGCCGATGCCGGCGCGACGAACAGCAGGGTGAGGCAGATCGCAAGCGATCCTGCGAAACGATCGAGCGCGAACCGGCAACGGGGCATGGGCTTTCCTTTCATTCGGTCGGGTTGCGCGGCATTTCCGCGCGCTCATATTCGAGACTGTCATTGCGGTACTTCTGTGGCGAAAGCTCGGGCGAAATCGGGGGCAATCGCGACCCGCCTGGCCTCACGCCCGGCCTCAAGATTGACCTTTCCGGCGCCAGCGGCTAATGCCATCCGCCCCTTGCGGACGGGCGCCCTCCCACTCATCGGTTCTGGACCATCATGGGTTTCACCTGCGGCATCGTCGGCCTGCCTAATGTCGGCAAGTCCACGCTCTTCAACGCGCTGACGGAAACCGCGGCGGCGGCGGCGGAAAACTATCCGTTCTGCACCATCGAGCCGAATGTCGGCCGGGTGCCGGTGCCGGATCCGCGACTCGACAAGATCGCGGCGATCGCCAAATCGGCCAAGGTGATCCCGACCCAACTCGAATTCGTCGACATCGCCGGACTGGTGCGCGGCGCCTCGAAGGGCGAAGGGCTCGGCAACCAGTTCCTCGCCCATATCCGCGAGGTCGATGCGATCATCCATGTACTGCGCTGTTTCGAAGGCGAGGTAACGCATGTCGAAGGATCGGTCGATCCGGTGCGCGATGCCGAAACCGTCGATACCGAACTGATGCTGGCGGATCTCGACAGCCTCGAGCGGCGCGCCGATGCGCTGGTCAAGAGGGCGCGCGGCGCCGACAAGGAAGCGAAAGCTGCCCTGCCCGTCGTCGAAAAAGTCCTGGCAGCCCTGCGCGAAGGGGAGCCGGCACGCGGCGTCGTTCTGCCGGCGGAAGAGCGCGAGATCCTGCGCGGGCTGCAACTGCTCTCGGCCAAGCCCGTGCTCTATTGCTGCAATGTCGAAGAAACGGCGGCCGCGACCGGCAATGCATTGTCGGCGCGCGTCGCCGAACGGGCGGCCGCGGAAGGCAACGAGTCGGTCGCAATCTCGGCCGCGATCGAGGCCGAGGTGGCGCAGTTGCGCGACCAAAACGAGCGCAACGAGTTTCTCGAAAGTCTCGGGCTCAACGAAACCGGGCTCGCGCGCGTCATCCGCGCCGGCTATTCGCTGCTCGATCTGCTGACGTTCTTTACCGCGGGCCCGAAGGAATCGCGCGCCTGGACGGTTCGGCGCGGCGCGAAGGCCCCGGAAGCGGCGGGCGTCATCCATACCGATTTCGAGCGCGGATTCATTCGCGCCGAGACGATTGCGTATGAGGATTTCATCGCCTGCAACGGCGAACAGGGTGCGAAAGACAAGGGCCTGATGCGCGCAGAAGGCAAAGATTATGTCGTCAAGGACGGCGACATCTTCCATTTCCGTTTTAACGTGTGAGCGCGGCGGCTCTTCCCGTTATCTGAAAATGCGACGGGCGGCGCGCCAGGGGGAAGCGCAACCGCCCGTCTGTCGGCGGCGATCCGCCCGGGGATCCGGCGAACCTTCCGCCTTCGCCAGCGCCAGCCTTTTAAGCGGCCTGCGCCGGCGATAAATCCGCGAGAGCCACTTCGCCGTCGAGCAAGGCGGCAATCGCATGAACCACGGCAGCAATCCGCACCGCTGCCTGGATCTGTTCAGTCGTAAGACCGGCCTTCTTCAGTTCGCGTTCATGCGCATCGATGCACATGCCGCAACCGTTCACGGCGGAAACCGCGAGCGACCAGAGCTCGAAATCCGCCTTGTCGACGCCGGGATTGGCGATCGCATTCATGCGCAGTCGGGCCGGCAGCTTGCCGTATTCCTCGTTCGAGGCGAGATGAACGAAACGGTAATAGACATTGTTCATGCCCATCAGTGCCGCCGCCGTTTTCGCCGCCCTGGCGGCTTCCTCGGACAGTTTCGGCCCGAACTCCGCCGCGACCGCGGCAATGACCTGAGGGTTGCGCGCGGCGATCGCCGAGGCGAGGAACGTGCCGGCCTGCTTCTGCGCATCGAGCGACGTTTCGGCGGCAAGCGACGAAAGATTGAGCTTCAGATCCTTGGCATAGTCCGGCAGCGAGGACTTCAGCGCTTCGAGCGACATGATCGGTCTCCTGGATAATCGGGCGGAAGATGCCGCCGGCATCGCTGCCGGCGGCACTCCATTTCAAAAAACGAGCGCTACGCGGCCTTGAGGACCTCTTCGCCCTTCTGCCAATTGCACGGGCAGAGTTCGTCGGTCTGCAGCGCATCGAGGACACGCAGCACCTCGTTCGGGTTCCGCCCGACGCTGAGGTCGTTGACCGACACGAAGCGGATCACGCCCTCGGGGTCGACGATGAAGGTCGCCCGCAGGCACACGCCCTCGCGCTGGTCGATGATGCCGAGTTCGCTCGACAGCTCGCGCTTGATGTCCGCCAGCATCGCGAACGGCAGATCCTTCAGGTCTTCGTGGTTCTGCCGCCAGGCGAGATGGACGAACTCGCTGTCGGTCGAGACGCCGTAAACGACCGCGTCGCGATCCTTGAAATCGTCATTCAGCTTGCCGAACGCCGCGATCTCGGTCGGGCAGACGAACGTGAAATCCTTGGGCCAGAAGAAGAAGATCTTCCACTTGCCCTTGTCGCTCGTGTGATCGACGTCGCTGAAGGCCGTCTTCGGGTCGGTCGAATTAACCGCCTTCATCGAGAATTCAGGAAACTTCTGGCCAATGGTTAACATTCTATAAGTCCCTCCTTGGGCATCTCATGTTGCAATCCGGATGGCGCCGGCCGGATGGAGGCCGGGCGGGAGAAGGCTTCGGATGTCCCGCGTGCCACAGGCATCCCGGGAGGTCCCGGGGCCGGATCGCCTTCTCTTGACCCAGGAGATAAGGAGTCCCATTTAATCGAACAAATGAATGTTTTGATGTTTTCCAATCGGATTATTCGATGAACGGTTTACCCAGCCTCCGGCAGCTCCGGTATCTGGTGGCCTTGGCCGATCACGGGCATTTCGCCCGCGCGGCCGATTCCTGCCATGTGACCCAGTCGACCTTGTCGGTCGGCATTCAGGAGCTCGAGACCAAGCTCGGCGCGCCACTGGTCGAGCGGCGTGGGCGGCGTACCCTCCTCACGCCGCTCGGCGACGAAATCGCGGGCCGCGCGCGCGCATTGCTGGCCGATGCGACCGATCTCGTCGAGACCGCGCGCTCGGGCCGCGAACCGCTCACCGGCACGATCCGGCTCGGCGTCATTCCGACCGTGAGTCCCTATCTGCTACCTCGAATCCTGCCCGATCTGCGGCGACGCTATCCGAAGCTGCGCCTCTATCTGACCGAGGATCAGAGCGACCGGATCGCCGCGGGGCTCGAAGAAGGGAAGCTCGATGCGCTGCTGCTCGCTCTGCCCTACGAGTTGCCGGGCGCCGAAACGCTGACGCTGTTCCAGGATCCGTTCGTCTTCGCTTGCCGCGAGGATCATCCGTTGGCGAACGAATCGCTGCTGTCGGTCGAACGGCTCGCGGACGAACCATTGCTACTGCTGCAGGACGGGCATTGCCTGTCAGATCAGGCGATCGCCGCCTGTCGTCTCGCCGACCGGCGCGGCCGCGCGCCGTTCGCGGCAACAAGCCTGCCGACCTTGATCCAGATGGTGGACAACGGGCTCGGCGTCACGCTGCTGCCCCAGCTCGCGATCGATGCCGGCGCGATCGAAGGCACCGCGATCAAGGGCTGTACCCTCGCCGGCAATCCGCCGCCCGGTCGCGAGATCGCCCTCGCCTGGCGGCGCGGCAGCCCGCGCGGCGAGGAATTCCAACTGCTCGGCGAGGCGATCCGATCGTTTGTGCATGCGGGCTGACGCGGCCGGAGTCGGCAAGCCGGATGGTCCAGAGCGCGAGCTGTCCGGCACCCTAGTAACTCCAAGGAACCTACTTGCTAGCCGTAACCAGATGCGCAACATCGGGAGAGCCGGGACGCGGTGGGGCCATCACGGCCTCTGCCCTTCGGCCGAATTCACAACACCCACATCACAGGACGTAACCCATGAAGCTTTATTACTCCCCCGGCGCCTGCTCGCTGTCGCCGCATATCGTGCTGCGCGAGGCCGGCATCGAGCCGACGCTGATCCCGGTCAATCTCGGCACCAAGAAGGCCGGCAACGGCAAGGATTACCTGACGATCAATTCGAAGGGTTATGTGCCGGCGCTCGAACTCGATGACGGCCAGGTGCTGACCGAAGGCCCGGCGATCATCCAGTACATCGCCGATCAGGCGCCGGAGAAGAATCTCGCGCCAAAGAACGGGACGATCGAGCGCTCCCGTCTGCAGGAGTGGCTCAATTTCATTACGACCGAACTGCACAAGGGATTCGGTCCGCTGTTTAATCCCGAGATGCCGGATGCGGCGAAGGCGATCTTCACCAAGAAGCTCGGCGATCGACTCGCCTGGGTCGACAAGCAGCTCACCGGCAAGGACTACCTGATGGGCAAGAACTTCTCGGTGGCCGACGCCTATCTCTTCACCGTCACCGGCTGGGGCAAGTATCTCAGCATCTCGATCGACCATCTGCCGAACCTGAGCGCCTTCATGGCGCGCATGGGCGCGCGCCCGGCCGTCCAGGCCGCACTCAAGGCGGAGAAGCTGAAGGATTGACCGGGATCCTTCGCACGTAATCGGCCGGGGGCCGCCTTTCGGGGCGGCCCTTTGCTTTCGACCGGCACCGCTTGTTGCGGCTAGGATGGCCCGTATGAACAGCAGGCACGGTTGAACGAGGATGTTGCAGCTTTCCGACCAGGAGCGCGCGATTGCGGCCGGGGATAGGGGCGAGGCGCAAGCGATGGCGATGCGGCTGCTGGCCGGCATGGGCGAATTGCTGGGGGCGCCACGTTTGATCCCGGTCGTCTCCGCGCATATCGACGGCGCGGTCTATCACGGCGACAGCGGCGTCTATTTCGGCGAGAAGCTGGTCGGCGGCGGCGGTATTGTCGCCGTACCGACGACGCTCAATGTCGGCGGGCTCGATCTGGTGAACCACACGGTGCGCCAGACCAAACACGGTTACGACATGGCGCTGCGTCTCATGCGCGCCTACGAGACGATGGGCTGCCGGCCGACCTGGACCTGTGCGCCCTATCAGGCGGGCCATCGGCCCAAACTCGGCGAACAGGTTGCGTGGGGCGAAAGCAACGCGGTCGCATTCTGCAATTCCGTGCTCGGCGCCCGCACCAACCGCTATGGCGATTTTCTCGACATCTGCTGCGCGATCCTCGGTCGTGTGCCCGATTACGGACTGCATCGCGACGAGAACCGCCGCGCGCGCGTGCTGGTCGACGTGACCGCATTGCCCGAGCGCCTGAAGGCTATGGATGTGCTCTATCCTGTGCTCGGTTACTGGTACGGCCAGGCAATCGGCGGCGCGATCGGCGTGATCGCCGGCCTGCCATCGGATATGAGCGAAGACCGGCTTAAATCGTTCGGTGCCGCCGCGGCCTCGTCCGGTGCGGTCGGGCTCTTCCATATCGCCGGCGTGACGCCCGAGGCGCCGACACTCGATGCCGCGTTCGCCGGCCACAAGCCCGAGACGATCATCAAGCTCGACCCCGCCGACCTGCGCGCGATCCGCGACAAGCTCTCGACCTCGACGGCCGATGCGATCGACGCGGTCGCCCTCGGCAGCCCGCATTTCTCGAACGAGGAATTCGCGCAGCTCGAGGCGCTGCTCGGCGAACGGAAAGTTGCGATCCCGTTCTTCGTCTGCACCGGCCGCGCCGTGGTGCAGCGGCTGGAGGAGGAAGGCCGCTTCGCGCGGCTGCGCGCGAGCGGCATCACGATCGTCGCCGATACCTGCGTCGTGGTCGCACCGATCCTGCCGGAAAAGACCGGCGTGCTGATGACCAATTCCGGCAAGTTCGCGCATTACACGCCCTCGAACACCGGCTATGGCGTGATCTATGGCAGCCTCGAGGATTGCGTCGCCTCGGCGATGACCGGGCGCGTCACGCGCGACGAACGGATCTGGTCATGAGCAAGGCGCGCGCGACTAATCTGCGCGGCAAGGTCCAGATCGCCGGTGAAGCCGAAGGTACGGTCCTGAAACTGCGCAAGCCGATCAGCTTCTGGGGCGGCGTCGATCAGAAGACCGGCCATATCGCCGATCCACGCCATCCCGATCATCCGGCGAGCGTTGCCGGCACGATCCTCGTGCTGCCCGGCATGATCGGCTCGTCTTCGTCGAGTTTCGTGCTGGCCGAGCTGATGATGGACGGCAACGCACCGGCGGCGCTGATCCTGCCTGAGCCTGATGCGATCCTGCCGCTCGGCGTGATGGTCGCGGCGGAGATGGGCTGGGGCTCGATCCCGGTGCTACTGCTGCCGGTCGAGCAGCAAGCAGCGCTGGAAACGGGCATGCGGGTCAAAATCGCCAGGGACGGCGCGATCGCTTTGGCCTGATTGCCATTGCGGCCGCGCGCCGGCGGGACGAAGTGCCGCGGTTGCACGCAACGACTTCGCTTCCGATGTATGGGTTTCGACATGCCGCACCCTTCGATGGAGGCAAGTTCATGAGACGCATTTGCAGGAAATTGGCCGGCAGCACCGCGATGGTCGCATTGCTGTCGGTTTCCGGATGGGCGCTGGCGCAGGATGCCGACGAACCGGCCGCTGCGCAGGATTCGGCGCCGATGATGAGCCAGGATCCGATGGCCGGCAGTTCAGGCTATTGCATGCCGGGCTGTATCGTTCCGCCCATGTCCGGCCAGGGAATGATGAACCAGGGCCAGATGCCGATGGCGGGCCAGGGAATGATGGGTGCCGGCATGATGCACCAGGGACAAATGCCGATGATGGGCATGGCCATGATGCATCACGAGCCTATGGCCATGATGAACGATGCCGCGATGATGGCACCCGGAATGGGCCATTTCCTCGCCCGCGATCTTACAGTCGATGATGCGCGCCATCTCATGGAGCATCGCCTCGTCGCGTTCGGATTGCCGAATTTGAAGGTCGAAGCTGTCGAGGAAACGGATGACGACACGATTATTGTCGATGTCGTGACTAAGGACGGCGTCCCGGTGCAGCGTCTGTCGATCGACCGGCATACCGGCCGCGCCGTTCCGATCGAATAGCAGGCCGCTCAGACCCCGACGAACTCGAGATAGAGGCCACCGGCGTCGTCAGGTCCAAGCACGATGCCGGCGTTTCGACCGAACCCCGACGCGCGCGGTGCGAAATCGCCGGCCACAAGCGCCGCACGACAACGCGTTATGTCCGCAACGCCGACGGTCATCGCGACCGCCCATGGACGCGCATGATCGGGCCAGGGGGCGACGCGCGCATAGCGGCGGGCCAGCACATCGGGCGTTGCGAAATCGAGCCATCCCGCGCCGGTCTCGACCCGCAGCCATCCGTCGCCAGGGCGGACGGCGCGATCTCCGAGGAGCCGCCGGTAGGCCGGCCCCAGCGATGCGGGATCGTTGCTCGCGACCGTCATGCCCAGCAATTTCTTCGCGCCGTTCGCATGCGCAAGCCATTCGGGCCTGCGCACCAGGTCGGGCGTCAGATGCTGGCAGACGAACGCACTCAGCGCCGGCACCGCATCGCCGGGCAGATAGACCAGCGAGAATGCGGGCGTGACCGTTCCTGCCGGCAATTCGAGCAGCCGCTTTAATTCCTTCGGACCGTCGGCGGCGATCCCCGCATCGCGCAATGCCCCCGCGCAACCCACGGCATCGTCGCTGGCGAAGGCCAGCCCCATCAGCCCTTCGCGGGTTTCGAGAAACCGGTCGAGGTTGTTGGTGAAACCCGCTGCGTTCACGATGCCGAGCAGCTCGATGTAGCCGCGATCGAGCATGATGCAGTAATTGCCGGTGCCCCAGCCGATATGACGGCCGCGCGGCGTCACCGTGAAGCCCATGCGCGCCCATTGATCGCGCGCCGCCTCGAGGTCGCGCACGCCGACCAGCGTATGGTCGATGCCGTCGATCGCGTTCATCGACGCCTCATCCCGCAAAAACAAAAGGCCGCTCTCGCGAGCGGCCCTTCGTCGTTCGGTGTGGCTATGCGCAGGGTCAATGGATGTCGGCCCAGACCCGGCGCTTCACCGCATAGGCGAGCGCCGTCAGCACGATCAGGAACAGCATCACCTTGACGCCCATGCGATGCCGCTGTTCGAGATTGGGCTCCGATGCCCAGGCGAGAAACTGAGTCACGTCCTCTGACATCTGTTCGACCGTGGCAGGGGTGCCATCGGGATACTCGACCGCGCCTTCGAACAGCGGCGGCGGCATCGCGATCTGATGGCCCGGAAAATACTTGTTGTAGTAGAGGCCCTCGCGCACGGTCACGCCCGCTGGCGGCTCTTCGTAACCCACCAGAAGGCCGTGCAGATAGTCCGCGCCGCCGAGCCGCGCCTTTGCGATCAGCGACAGATCGGGCGGGAAGGCGCCGTTGTTCGACGCGCGCGCCGCGTTCTCGTTCGGGAACGGCGACACGAAGCGATCGGCCGGCGTTGCCGGGCGCTCGAACATCTCGCCATTCTCGTCCGGACCGTCGGTCACGAGATACTCGGCCGCAATCGCCTTCACCTCTTCTTCGCCGATCCCGATATCCATCAGGTTGCGATAGGCGACGAGACGCAGGCCGTGACAGCTCGCGCAGACATTCTTGTAGACCAGAAAGCCGCGCTGCTGGGCGCCGCGATCGTAGGTACCGAAGACGCTCTCGAACGACCAGTGCATCTCGGGCAATTCCGCATCCCCGGTTTCGGCCGCCTCGGCGCCGCCCGACGCCAGAATGGCCCAGCCGAATCCGGCCGCGGCCATAAGTTTCACCAACGAGGCGCGCATCAGGCTTTCTCCATCGGCTTGGCATGTGCGCCGGTCGAGACCTGGCCGCCGCCTTTCAACACCGGTTCGCTGATCGACATCGGGAGCGGCTTCGGCCGCTCGAAGATTCCGATCAACGGCAGGATGACGAGGAAATGGAGGAAGTAATACGCCGTCGCGACGCGGCCGATCCACAGGAACGGGATGCCGTGGAACACCGCATCGGGCGAGTTCTTGCCGACCCAGCCGAGCACGATGCAGTCGAGCAGCAGGACCCAGAAGAATTGCTTGTAGATCGGACGGAAGCGCGCGCTGCGCACCGGCGACCGATCGAGCCAGGGCACGAAGAACAGGAGGATGATCGAGCCGAACATTGCGATGACGCCGGCCAGCTTCGCATCGATGAACCAGATGTCCGGCACGGCGCGCAGGATCGCGTAGAACGGCAGGAAGTACCATTCCGGCACGATATGCGCCGGCGTCACCAGCGGGTTTGCCTCGATGTAGTTGTCTGGCTCGCCGAAGAAGTTCGGGTCAAAGAACACGAACCCGGCAAAAATCAGCAGGAACACGCCGAGCCCGAAATAATCCTTCACCGTGTAGTACGGATGGAACGGGATCGAATCCTGCGGGCCCTTGGCATCGATACCGATCGGATTGTTCGAGCCGAAGCGATGCAGCGCGAGGATATGCAGCACGACCACGCCGACGATCACGAACGGCAGCAGATAGTGCAGCGAGTAGAAGCGGTTCAGCGTCGGGTTATCGACCGAAAACCCGCCCCAGAGCCACAGCACGATATCGTCGCCGATCAGCGGCACAGCCGAGAACAGGTTGGTGATGACGGTGGCGCCCCAGAAACTCATCTGGCCCCAGGGCAGCACATAACCCATGAACGAGGTCGCCATCATCAGCAGCAGGATGACGACGCCGAGGATCCACAATATTTCGCGCGGCGCCTTGTACGAACCGTAATAGAGGCCGCGGAAGATATGGATGAACACCAGGATGAAGAACATCGAGGCGCCGTTCACATGGATGTAGCGGATCAACCAGCCATAGTTTACGTCGCGCATGATGCGCTCGACGCTGTCGAAGGCGTAATCGACGTGCGCCGTATAATGCATTGCGAGCACGATGCCGGTGACTATCATGACGACCAGCACGATTCCGGCGAGCGAACCGAAATTCCACCAGTAGTTCAGATTCTTCGGCGTCGGATACTCATGCAGCTCATGGTGCATGAAGCTGAAGACCGGCAGGCGATAGTCGATCCAGCGGACGATCGGGTTCTTGAAATGCGGCTGTGCCATGGTGCGATTTCTCCTAACCGATCCGCACGAGGGTGCCGTCGAACGCATATTCGGGCACCGGGAGATTCTCCGGTGCCGGGCCTTTGCGGATGCGCCCCGACGTATCGTAATGCGAACCGTGGCAGGGGCAGAGCCATCCGCCGTAATCGCCGCGCGGATCGCCCGGCTTCTGGCCGAGCGGGATGCAGCCGAGATGCGTGCAGACGCCGACCACGATCAGCCATTCGGCCTCTTGTACCCGCGCCTCATCCGGCTGCGGATCGGGCAGGTCTTCGATCGGCACGTCGCGGGCTTCGGCGATCTCCTGTTCGGTGCGGCGGCGTACGAAGACCGGCTTGCCGCGCCAGGTGACGGTGATGCTCTGACCGACTTCTACCTGGGCAAGGTCGATCTCGGTGGTCGAGAGCGCCAGCGTATCGGCGGCGGGATTCATCTGGTCGACGAACGGCCACACGATCGAGGCGACGCCGATGGCGCCGACCGCCGCGGTGGCTAGATAGAGAAAATCGCGCCGACTGACGTCGCCGTTGTCCGGCCCGTGATCGGCCGGCCCGTGACCGCCCGACGCGTGACCGGCCGTCGTCGTTCCGGCGCCCGAATGTTGTGCCATGCTTGCTTTCCCGTATTGGCCCATCTGGTCCGTGCTGGACGGATCGCAACCGGTAGGGTGACCGGCCTCCCCTGCTTATAACATCCGACCCGAAGGGCCGGTTTTGCCCCGATTGCGACAAACCGACGCAGACCGCCGGCCTTCTCCCGTCGCGGCGCCGGTATAGTCGAATTGCCCGGATTTGCCTAGACGGAGGCCGCCCGACCCGATGCGCCTAGCCCTCTACGAACCCGACATTCCGCAGAACGCCGGAACGCTGCTTCGGCTCGGCGCCTGTCTCGATGTCGGCATCGATATCGTCGAACCCTGCGGCTTCCTGCTGGACGACCGGCGGATGCGCCGCGCCGGCATGGATTATCTCGCGGCAGCCGACTGGCGCCGACATGCGAGCTGGTCGGCATTCCGGGAACAACTAGGCGGCCGACTGTTGCTGCTCACGACGGCGGGCGACCTGCCCTACACGCGATTCGCCTTTGAGGAAGGCGATACGCTGCTGGTCGGCCGCGAATCGGGCGGCGTGCCCGACGACGTGCATCGCAGCGCGGACGCCCGGCTGGTCGTACCGATGCGCCCGGGCATGCGTTCGCTCAACGTTGCGCTCGCCGCTGCGATCGTATTGGGTGAAGCGATCCGCCAAACGAGAAATGATAGGGCCGGGAATGATACGGCCAGAAACGATACGCCATGAGTGAAACCGAAACCCGTCAGACGCGCGCGCGCGCATGGTTCGAAGAACTGCGCGACCGCATCTGCGCGGCGTTCGAGGCGATCGAAGATGAGTATCGCGGACCGCTGGCGGACAAGCCGGCCGGCCGTTTCGAACGCAAGACCTGGCAGCGCGAGTACGAAAGTCATGCCGGCGACAGCACCGGCGACGGCGGCGGCGGCACGACGGCGCTGATGCATGGCCGCGTGTTCGAAAAGGTCGGCGTCAATGTCTCGACGGTGCATGGCGTTTTCTCGGAAGAGTTTCGCAAGCAGATCGCGGGCGCCGGCGAAGACGGGCGCTTCTGGGCGAGCGGCATCAGCCTCGTCGCCCATATGCAGTCCCCAAAGGTGCCCGCCGTCCACATGAACACCCGCCATATCGTGACGCGCGAGAGCTGGTTCGGCGGCGGCGCCGACCTGACGCCGATGGTCCCCGATCCGGTCGACACCGATGCATTCCATGCTGCGCTGAAAGCTGCCTGCGACCCGCATGACGACGGTTACTATCCGCGCTTCAAAAAATGGTGCGACGACTATTTCCATCTGAAGCATCGCGACGAACCGCGCGGCGTCGGCGGCATCTTTTTCGACAATCTGGCGACCGGCGACTGGGAGAAGGATTTCGCGTTCACCCGCGATGTCGGGCGCGCGTTTCTCGAGGCCTATCCGGATATCGTGCGCCGCCGCATGAACGAAACCTGGACCGATTCCGAACGCGCGCATCAGCTCGTCCGCCGCGGCCGCTATGTCGAGTTCAACCTGCTGTACGATCGTGGGACGACCTTCGGTCTCAAGACCGGCGGCAATGTCGAAGCGATTCTGATGTCGCTGCCGCCGGTCGCGACCTGGCCGTGAGCCGATGCGGCGGGGCTACGCCCCGCTGGCGCAGTATTCGGCCCAGGCGCGGCGCAGCCCTGCCTCGAGATCGCGCACAAAGCGCGAATTGTTGCCCAGGGTCGAGCGGGCGAAGCGCTCGTGCATGTCGCCGCGCAACGCAACCAGCCTCGATCGATCGCCCGCCAGCGCCTGCGCGCAGGCGACATAGCCGGCATCGTCCGCGGCGACCAGGTCGCCGAGACCGAGCGACACCAGGCTCGATGCGCTGTGATGGCCGCAATAGCGGTCGCCATGCTTGGTCACGACCGGCACGCCCATCCACAAGGCCTCGACGCTGGTGATGCCGCCATTGAACGGAAACGGATCGAGCGCGATGTCGATCTCGTTATAGGCCGCGAGCAAGGCGGCGCGCTGCGCATGGCCGGCAAAATCGATCCGCGCGGGATCGACACCCGCCTCGTGGAACAGGTTGCGGAACCGCGCGACGGTGCCGGCATCGCCAAAGGCGCCGGTGCGCAGCATCAGCCGCGCCGTCGGCACCCGCGCCAGCAGAGCCGCCCACAAACGAATGACGCCAGGTCCGAGTTTCGCCGCGTTGTTGAAACAGCCGAAGGTGATGTGTCCGCGCGCAAAACAGGGCGGTGCCGCCGGCGCCGGCGCATCCTCCGGCGGGGCGAAGGTCACGTAGCTGTCGGGCAGATAAAGCAGGCGCTCGGTGAATTGCCCGGCTTCGGCAGGCGGTATCAACCGTTCGTCGGCGATGATGCAATCCATCGTGGGCAGGCCGGTCGTTGCGAAATAGCCCATCCAGGCCGCCTGCACCGGCGCCGGCCGTCGCGCGAACAATCCCGGCCGACCGGCCGCGGTATGGCCGGAGAGATCGATCAGGATGTCGATACCCTCTGCCGCGATCTGCCCAGCCAGGGTCGTGTCGTCGGTGCCGGCAATCTCGACCCAGCGATCGGCCGCCGGGATCAATCGCTCGGTAATCCCGTCGCGCTGCCGGCTGTTTGAATAGCAGGTGACATGAAAGCGCGTGCGATCGTGATGCGGCAGCACCGCCGTCAGATAGATGCCGACCGGATGGCCCCGAAAATCGCCCGAAACATACCCAAGCTTCAGCTTTCGTTCGGGATCGCGCGAGCGCGTCAGCAGCGACACAAGCGGCACGGCGGCCAGATGTTCGCCCCATTCGCGCGCCGCGGCGGTGCGCAATGCCGCGTCCTGGTCGGGATCGTATTGCAAAGCGGAGAGGAGATTGCTCATCGCAACGCCGTTCGCCGGTTCGAGCGTATGGGCACGGCGCGCTGCCACCGCCGCTTCCGCGGCGCGACCCTGATTCAACAATCCGACCGAGCGGTTGAGATGGGCCGCGGCCGCATTCGGATCGATGTCGAGCGCATGATCGAGCAGATCGAGCGCCTCGGTAAAAGCGTGGCGACCGATCAAAGTCGAAGCGAGGTTGATCAAGGCAGGCACCAGATCGGGCGCGCAGGCGATGGCGCGCCGGAAACAGGCCAGCACTTGCACATTGTCGCCCGTGGCACTCGCGATCAGGCCGAGCGTGTTCCAGGCGGCCGCGGTCGCGGGCGCGACAGCCAGGATCGCGCGATAGTCGTTGGCGGCGGCGGCGAGATTGCCGCGTCGGTAGCGCAGATCGGCTCGCGCGGCCAGTGGCGCCGGCAGGGCGGGATCGACCGCAAGAATGCGATTGAGCGCCAGTTCCGCGCCGGCGAGATCGCCGGCGGTCGCGCGCAATTCGGCGAGCTTGCAGGCCCAGTCCGGCTGGGCGGCATCGCGCGCGAGCGCGCGGTCGAGTGCAATGATCGCGCCCGCCCTGTCGCCCGCTTCGGCGAGCAGCAGCCCCAGATTGGCCTGCACCACCGCGAGATCCGGACGATGCTTTGCGGCCGCGCGGAAACACTCGATGGCCTCGGCGAGATTGCCGCTGCGGTGGAGCGCAACACCGAGATTGGTACGCAGCGCGACATCGTCGGGCATTGAATCGAGCAGGCGCCGGTAGAGCGCGATCGCAGCCGCGAGATCGCCGCGCTCGAGCAGAAGCTTCGCCTCCCGGCGCAAGGCCGGGTCGGGCGGCGCGCCGCTCGGCGCGTCAGCCGCCATTGCCCGCGAGCTTTCGAAGCTTCGCGAGACAGGCGGCGCGATCGGCGCGGAAGTCACCCTCGATCCACCAGCGTTCGACGGCGTCGACCAGTTCGCCGACGCGCGGACCCGGTGCGACGCCCAGGCTCAGCACATCGGCCCCCTTGATCGGAAATGTGGGCGCCGTCCATTCGGCGGCGGTGACGAGCATCTCCTGCCATTCATCCGCATCGTCACGCGCCGATGCCGTACCCGCCGCATTGCGCGCGGCCCAGGCGAGCAGCATCCGGTCGCGAAACAGATCGGCGCCGACCGCATGGATGCGGGCATGCACCATCGAGACGGACAAAGGCGCGTCCGGTAAAGAAGCCGCGCACATCGCCAGCAGCCGGTCGCGATCGCGATTGGCAAGCCGCAGCCGTTCGCCGACCGCCCGCGCATCGCTCTCGCTTTCGAGCAACGCCGCAAGGCGACGGATCGGATCGATGCCGCCGGTCAGAGCAACGGGCAGACTGCCCTCAAGGGCGATCAACGCGGCGAGCCGATCGAACGATCGTGCTTCGTCGAGGCAATGAAGGAGCACATTGCGCTGGCGCATCAGATCGAGCACCGGAACGGGATCGGGGGCAACAAGCAACCGCAGCATTTCGTTGCGCACCCGTTCGCCCGACAAAGTCGGCAATTGATCGGCCATGCGTTCGGCGGCAGCGAGCGCCTCGGGATTAGGCGGCATGCGGCCGTAATGTGCCTGGAAGCGGAAGAGACGGAGCAATCGCAGCACGTCCTCTCGGATCCGCTCGATGGGATCGCCGACGAACCGGACGCATCCGGCGCGCGCATCTTCGATCCCGCCGAAATAGTCGTGCAGGTGGCCGTTCGCCTCGCAGAAAATCGCGTTCATCGTGAAATCGCGCCGCGACGCATCTTCCCGCCAGTCGTCGGTGAACTCGACGCGCGCATGACGACCGAAAGTCTCGACGTCGCGGCGCAGCGTCGTGATCTCGAACGGCCGATGCTCGGCTATGGCGGTGACGGTACCGTGCTTGATGCCGGTGGGATGCACGGCGATGCCGGCCGCTTCGAGAATCTCGATCGCGCGTTCGGGCGGCACCGGCGATGCGATATCGATGTCGGTGACGGGCCGGCCAAGCAGCGCATCGCGCACGCAGCCGCCGACGAACCGGACATCGACGCCGGCCGCCTCGAACGCGCCGATAACGCGGCGCGTCGGTGCCGCCTTCATCCAGGCCTGCGGTTGGATGCGCTCTTCAGCCCCCGCCATCGCCGGATTCTACTCGGTGAAGTAGCCCGGCGCGACCTTTCCGTCTTCGAGATGCGGCGGAACATAGGTGGCGCCGGGATCTGCCCCGTCGAACAGCCAGAGCGCGCCCATTGTGATCAGCATCAGGACCGCTCCGGCAACGGCCAGCCAGGTCCACGGCACCGGACGGATCTCGCCGGCGCTGTTTCGCCGCCCGACGACCAGAAAATAGAGTAAAGCCGGTGCCAGCAGCGGCAGCAGGATAGACAGTGCGGCTCTCATCCGGCGGTCCCCAATATCTCGGCGAGATTGTTCAACATTCCGGCGGTGGCGCCCCAGATATGCCGGCCCTGCCAGTCGATCGCATAGAACCAGCGCTCGCCGTCGTCAAAGCGGCGCGAACGCAGATAGAGCGCGCCGGGCCGCATCAACTCGTCGAGCGGCAGTTCGAAGATCTCGGCAACTTCCGCCGGATCGGCTTCGAGCGCGAGCGACGGGCGCAGGAGGGCGACGACCGGCACCACTTCGTAGCCGGTGCGCGTCACATAGGTGTCGAGCCGGCCGACGAGCGAAACCTTTGCATCGTCGAGTCCGACCTCTTCGCGCGCCTCGCGCAGCGCCGCAGCTTCGGGATCGGAATCGCCCGGATCGATGCGGCCGCCGGGAAAGCTGATCTGACCGGCGTGATTGGTGAGCTGGTCGTTGCGCCGCGTCAGCAGGATCGTGGGCCCGTCGTCATGCTCGATCAGACCGACCAGAACCGCGGCCTCGCGCAACGGCAAACGCGGTGCGAGATCGGGATTGAGATCCTGATCGCCTCGCATGCCGGGAAGCAGGACAGCGGTTTCGACCGGTCCCTCGGGCGGAACGCGTGGCGCGCGACGGCGGCCGGGCGTCACAGTACCGAGCCGCGTGCGGATATCGGCACCGGTCAGCCCGCCGCCCGCATCTCGCCCAGCGTGAAAAACTGCCCGCCGCTCCATACGCCGAATGTCTCCCTGTCGCCTGCCGCGCGAAACTCGCCCAGCTCGACAAGCTGATAGTAGACCGAACGGAGAATGCGCGCTTCCAGCCCGTCTCGCACATGAACATAGGGGCGCGGCTCGCCCGTGACCGGATCGGTGTCGACGCGGATCGGATGATCCGCATCCGCCGTCACGCGTTCGTCAAGATTGGTACGGAATTCGAGACGCTGCGCATCGCCGCTGCCGTCCGCATCGACCTCGACCGCCGTAAATGGCGCATCTTCGACGACGATAAGGCCGCGTTCGACCGGAGTCACCAGCCAGTAACTGCCGTCCGGCTCGCGGCGCAGCACCGAGGCGAACAATTTGACCAGCGGCAGCCGGCCGATCGGCGAGTTGCGATAATACCAGGTGCCGTCGGCGTCGATGCGCAGATCGAAATCGCCGCAGCTCTCCAGCGCCGGCGCACCCGATCGTGACTGGCCGGGGTCTCGCCGGCGAGCCATCGTGCGCAGCAGGTCTGCGGGCTTTTTCGCCGGACCGGTCATAGAATGGCCATGAAATCTGCTATCGTATTGTCCTGTTGCACCATCTGGGAGCGCCGACCGTGAGCATGATCGACACAGCAGCCGGCGACAATCAGCTTGTCGGACAAATTGAGGCGCTCGGCCGCCGCCTTCAAGACGTGCGGGCCGGAATCGGCAAGGTCATCTTCGGTCAGCGCGAGGCGATCGACCAGACGCTGATCACATTGCTGGCCGGTGGCCACCTGCTGCTGATCGGCGTACCCGGTCTCGCCAAGACCAAACTGGTCGAAACGCTCGGCATCGTGCTCGGCATGGACGATCGCCGCATCCAGTGCACGCCCGACCTGATGCCGGCCGATATTCTCGGGTCCGAAGTGCTCGAGGAGGCCGAATCCGGCCGGCGCAGTTTCCGTTTCATCCGCGGTCCGGTCTTCTGCCAGCTGCTGATGGCCGACGAAATCAACCGGGCGAGCCCGCGTACGCAGTCGGCGCTGCTGCAGGCGATGCAGGAGCGCCGCGTGACCGTCTCCGGCACGACGCACGAACTGCCAGCCCCCTTCCATGTGCTGGCGACGCAGAATCCGCTCGAGCAGGAAGGCACCTATCCGCTGCCCGAAGCGCAGCTCGACCGGTTTTTGATGCAGGTCGATGTGACCTATCCCGACAGCGACGCGGAACGCCAGATGCTGATCGCGACGACGGGCGTCGAGGAAGCCAAGCCGAAGAACGTGATGGGCAGCGGCGAGTTGATCGATGCGCAGCGTCTGGTGCGCCGGATTCCGGTCGGCGCCAGCGTGGTCGATGCGATCCTCACGTTGGTGCGCTCGGGCCGTCCCGATTCGACCGATATCGACGAGGTACGCCGTCATGTGGCATGGGGACCCGGCCCGCGCGCCAGCCAGGCACTGATGCTGGCGGTTCGTGCCCGCGCGCTGCTCGATGGCCGCTTCGCGCCGTCGCCCGAAGACGTGCTGGCGCTCGCACCCGCCGTGCTGCGTCATCGCATGGCGCTCAATTTCGCCGCACGCGCCGATGGCGTAACGCTTGACGACGTGATCGACCGGCTGCGCGAGCCTCTGGCCTGAGCCGGCTGCAAGGCCGCCCGCGATGCCGACCCCGACCGAACGCCGCGCCCGCGCCGAAGCGCTCGCCTCGCGTTTGCCGCCGCTGCTGGTGGCCGCGCGCCAGGTCGCGGCAACCGTCGAACAGGGCATCCACGGCCGCCGCCGCGTCGGCATCGGCGAAACATTCTGGCAATTCCGCCGCTACGAACCCGGCGACGCGCCGACGCGGATCGACTGGCGGCAGACCGCGAAATCGGATCGCGTCTATGTGCGCGAGCATGAGTGGGCGGCGGCACAGACGATCTGGCTGTGGCGTGACGCCTCGCCGTCGATGCGGTTTACGTCGGATGCGCGCCGCCACGAAAAGCGCGATCACGCCTCGATTCTCATTCTGGCACTGGCTGCGATGCTGCTGCGCGCCGGCGAACGGATCGGCCTGCTCGGCAGCGAAATGCGACCGGTCGCCGGTTCGGCCGCGCTCGATCGGCTGGTCTTCGAACTCGACCGCCTCGAAACGGCCGAAGACAGCCTGCCGCCGTTCCGGCCGCTGCCGCGCCATGCGCCGCTGGTGATGGTCGGCGATTTTCTCTCGCCGCTCGAGGCGATCGACCGGCGCCTGCGCGATTTCGCCGGCGGCAATCGCACCGGTCATCTCATTCAGTTGCTCGATCCGGCTGAGGAAGGGCTGCCTTATCACGGACGCGTCCGCTTCGAGGGCATGGAAGGCGAAGGCGACATGCTCGCCAGCCGCGCCGAAGCGCTGCGGCCCGAATATGAAGCGCGAATGCGCGCGCACGAGCAAGGTCTGGCCGACATTGCGCGCGCGATCGGCTGGAGCTTTACCCGCGCCCATACCGACCGGCCGCCGCATCTGACGTTGGTCGCGCTCTATGCGTTGCTCGCGGAAGCTCATGGCTGAGAGATCATGCTGACGCTTGGCGGGCTCACCTTTGCCGCGCCCTGGATGCTGGCGGCGCTCGCACTGCTGCCGGTCGTATGGTGGCTGCTGCGTCTGACTCCGCCGGCACCGCGCCGCGTTCTCTTCCCGCCGCTGCGCCTGCTCCTCGGGCTGCTGCCCAAGGAAGAGACACCGCATCGCACGCCCTGGTGGCTGATCCTCTTGCGCCTCGTCATTGCCGGTCTGGTGATCCTTGCACTCGCCCAGCCGCTGCTGCGAGCGAGCGAGGCGCTGCCCGGCGACGGCCCGATCGTGATCCTGCTCGACAATGGCTGGAGTGCCGCCCCGCATTGGGATCGACGCACCCAGGCGCTCGACGATGTGCTCGATCAGGCCGCGCGGACCGACCGCTCCGTGCTGCTGGTGCCGAGTGCCGATCTCGATATTCCCGGCACGGCGGCACCCGGGATTTTGCCGGCGGCGGAAGCAAGACGCATCGCGTCGGGGATCGCACCGCGCCCCTGGCCTTCCGATCCGGCAGCGGCGCTCGCCGCAATCGAAAGCGCAATGCTGCCGATGCCGATCAGCACGGTCTGGCTTGCCGACGGGCTCGCGATCGACGACCAGGCCGCACAGCAGGCCCTCGCCACCTGGCTGCAGCAGAACGGCAATCTGCGTTTCTATGCAGAATCGGACGGTCAGCGGGCGCATCTCGTGCTGTCGCCGCGCCACGACGCCAGCGGGCTCATGCTTCGGGTCGCGCGCGCCGATGCCGGCGCGGTCGAGACCGTCGCACTGCGCGCGCTCGATGCGGACGGCGGCTTCGTCGCAAGGCAGGAGATCGTTTTCGCCGCCGACGAATCGGTCGCCGAAGCGGCGCTCGATGTTCCGAGCGAGCTGCGCAATCGCATCGCGAGCGTCGTGCTCGAAAACGAGGAAGGTTCGGGTGCCGTCTATCTGCTCGACGAGAGCTGGCGGCAGCGGCCGGTCGGTCTCGTCGCCGGCGGTCAGGAAGGAACCAGCGATACGCTGCTCGGCGATCTTTACTATGTCCAGCGCGCGCTCGAGAGCAGCGCCGACCTGCGCGAAGGCACGATCGAAGATCTGCTGATGCGCGAAATGGCGGTGCTCATCCTCGCCGATGTCGGCGCGCTCGGCCCGAGCCAGAGCGCACAACTCGCGCAATGGATCGAAAGCGGCGGCGTGCTCGTCCGCTTCGCCGGGCCGCGCCTCGCTCAGCAGGAGGAAGACGATCTGCTGCCGGTACGGATCCGCGCCGGCGATCGCATGCTCGGCGGCGCGATGTCGTGGGCCGAGCCGGCCGCGATTGCGCCGTTCCCGCAGGAAAGCCCCTTCGCCGGCCTGACCGTGCCGCCCGACGTGCGCGTCGCACGACAGATCCTCGCCGAGCCCGATCTCGATCTCGGTGGCAAGATCTGGGCGCGGCTTGCCGACGGAACGCCGCTGGTGACCGGCGAGCGACGCGGTGAAGGCTGGACCGTGCTGATGCACACGACCGCGAACGCCGACTGGTCGAACCTCGCGCTCTCCGGCCTCTTCGTACAGATGCTCGAGCGGCTGGTTGCGTTGAGCCAGGGTGTTGCGACCGGAACTGCGGCGGAAGCGCTGCCGCCTCTGCTCACGCTCGATGGATTCGGCCGGCTCGGCACGCCGTCGGCACAGGCCGGTGCGCTGGCACCGGACGCAACCGCGAACCAGCCAGGCCCGACCCTGCCGCCCGGATATTACGGATACGAAACGGCGCGCCGCGGCTTCAGCCTCGCCGACGGCATCGCGTTGCCGCAATCATTTGCAGCACCGACCGGCATCGCGACCTTGCCCTATGCGGCGACCGCGGAACTGGCGTTGCTGCCCTGGCTGCTGGCGGCGGCGTTGCTGCTGCTCGCGATCGACGGTGCGATCGGCCTCGCCTTGCGCGGCCTTTTGATGCCGACGCGGCGCGCGACGACTGCATCGATCGCCGCGCTGCTTTTGCTGCTGGCATTCGCGGCACCGGCGACGGCACAGGAAACGGCGGCGCCGGCGACCGACATGAGCGACGAAGCGATCATCGAAGCGGTCGGCGTGACGCGGCTTGCTTTCATTGCGACCGGCGACGACGAAGTCGATGCGACGACGATGGCGGGCCTGCAGGGCCTCACCTTGATCCTGCACCAGCGCACGGCGGCCGAACTCGGCACGCCGGTTGCGATCCATCCCGACCGCGATGAACTGGCCTTCTATCCGATTCTCTATTGGGCGGTGACGCAGGGGCAGTCGCCGCTCGACGAAACGGGCCGCAACCGCATCAACGAATTCATGCGCAATGGCGGCATGCTGGTCTTCGATCTGCGCGACCCGGGGGTGACAGGTCTTGGCGCCAGCGCGCTGCAGACGATGACCGCGGGGCTCGACATTCCGCCGCTGACCCCGCTGCCGGCCGAGCATGTGCTCGCCCGCACCTTCTATCTGCTGCGCGAATTTCCGGGGCGCTGGAGCGGCGGCACGGTCTGGGTCGAGCGCGCCGAAGGCCGCGTCAATGACGGTGTCGCGTCGGTCGTGGTTGGCAGCAACGACTGGGCCGCCGCCTGGGCGACCGACGAACTCGGGCGCCCGATGTTTCCGGTCGTGCCCGGCGGCGATCGACAGCGCGAATTTGCTTTCCGCTTCGGGGTCAATCTCGCGATGTACGCGTTGACCGGCAATTACAAATCGGATCAGGTTCATATTCCCTCGATCCTGGAGCGGCTCGGTCAATGACCTCGCAGCATCTCTCGATCGATTTCGCACCGCTGCTGCCCTGGCTGGCGATTGCCGCGCTTTTCCTGCTGGCGCTGTTGCCAGTGGCCCTCGGCGCCTGGCGACAGGCGCGCGGCACCGTCTGGCGCGGCCTCGCCGCGGTCGTGATCGCCGGCGCGCTCGCCAACCCCACTCTGATCGAGGAAGAACGCGCATCGATCGACGATGTCGCCGTCGTCGTGCTCGATCGCTCGCAGAGCATGCGCGTCACCGACCGCATCGAGCAGGCCGAGGCGGCGGCGGACGAAATCGCACGCGCGATCGACGCGATGCCCGGCGTGACCTTGCGCCGCCTGACCATCGATCCCGATCCGCGCGAGGCTGACGACGGCACCCGGATCTTCGCGCCGCTGCGCGCGCTGCTGGCCGATGTGCCGGCTTCGCGGCTGGCGGGCGTCATCGTGGTCGGCGACGGTCAGGGGCACGACGCGCCGGGCGATCCGGGCACCGCCGGTTTCGAGGCGCCGCTGCATCTTCTTCTGGCCGGCGACGAAGACGAAGGCGACAGGCGTCTGTCGGTCCCGCAGGTGCCGAGCTATGGCGTCGTGGGCGAAATCATATCGATGACCCTGCGGGTCGACGATCTGCCATCGGGACCGGGCACACTTGTTCCGGTCACCCTTTCGATCGACGGCGAAGCGATGGCGCCGATCATGGTGCCGCCGGGCGTCGATCATGTGATCGAGCTGCCGGTCGATCATGCCGGGTCGATCCTGTTCGAGCTCGAGGCCGAGCCCGGACCGCGCGAACTCAGCCTCGTCAATAATCGCGTCGCCTTCTCGGTCAATGGCGTGCGCGACCGGCTGCGCGTGCTTTTGATTTCCGGCGAACCGCATCCCGGCGAACGCACCTGGCGCAATATCCTGAAATCGGATCCAACCGTCGATCTGGTGCATTTCACGATTCTTCGCCCGCCGGAAAAGCAGGACAACACGCCGATCGAGGAGCTTTCGCTGATCGCTTTTCCGATTCGAGAACTGTTCGAGGTGAAGCTGTACGATTTCGATCTGGTGATCTTCGATCGCTATCAGCGCCGGGGCATCCTGCCGCGTCAGTATTTCGACAATATCGTGACCTATGTCGAACAAGGCGGCGCGCTGCTCGAAGCGGCCGGCGTGAGCTTCTCCGGCGCGCTCGGTTTGTGGCAGACGCCGCTGTCCCGCGCGCTGCCCGGCGAACCGACCGGCAATGTTCTCGAAGCCGGCTTCCGCCCCGAACTCAGCGATATCGGGCGGCGCCATCCGGTCACCGCGGACTTGCTGGGTGCCGGCGCCGATGGCGCGGAACCCGAATGGGGCCGCTGGTTCCGCGTGATGGACACCGTCGCGCGCCAGGGCGAAGTGCTGATCACCGGCATCGATCAGCGGCCGGTTTTGATCCTCAAGCATCACGGCGAAGGGCGCGTCGCGCAATTGCTGTCGGACCAGATCTGGCTCTGGTCGCGCGGCTTCGAGGGCGGCGGTCCGCAGGCCGAACTGCTGCGACGCATCGCGCACTGGCTGATGAAGGAGCCGGCACTCGAGGAAGAGACGTTGCTCGCCACCATTGTCGACGACCGGCTCGAAATCGAACGCCGCAGCCTCACGCCGGGCGAGGTCGAGATCACCGTGCAGATGCCGGATGGGACCAGCCGCAGCGAAACGATGATTATCGACGAGACCGGTCATGGCCGGCTCACCATGCCGGCCGCGTTGAGCGGGCTCTATCGGGTGGGCGACGGCATCCAGGAAACGTTCGCGGCGAGCGGCGCGCTCAATTCGCTGGAGCTGGCAGACCTGCGCGCATCGCCCGATCGCATGGCGCCGCTTGTCGAGGCGACCGGTGGCGCCATCATCCGCCTTGCCGATTCCGGCGTGCCGGAGATACGCCGCGTGCAGCCCGATCGCGACGCGGCGGGCCAGCGCTGGATCGGTCTGATCGAGAATGGCGACTATCGCATCATCGGCATTCGCGAGCTGCCGTTGCTGCCGGGGCTTCTGGTTCTGGCACTCGCCCTCGCCGCCACGATGGCGGCCTGGTATCACGAAAGCCGCTGAAACGCTCGCGAGGCCGCCCTTTGCCATGCGGCGGGGGGTGTGCGCGCGGGCGAGCCAAAGAGCGCATTGCATCCCCCGGCGGCCGGCGCAATGATCGGTCCGAACGGGGGCAACCGCCATGGCGGCGCTTACGGGGACCGAATCACAGGCTGAATTCGCCGACCTGCACGACTGGCGGGCCGATCAGCCGATCAAACATCAGGGCGACGGCCGCGTCGTACTTGCGACGCGGTTCGACGATTGGCCGCGCTATCACGACGCCCTGATCGCAGCGATCATCGGCCAATCCCAAGATTCGGGTTTTGCGCGCCGCTATGTCGCCGCCTTTGGCGGCATGAAAGTCGAATCGCCCGAGCGTTGGCAGATCCCCGCAGTCGATCTCGTCTGCCGTCGCGCCATGGCCTTTTGTGCGGCGGCACTGAACGCACCCGCACCCCGTTCATTCGAAAGCTGGGTCAATATTTATGGCCACGGCGACTACGCAATCGCACACAGCCATCCGGCGGCGACAGTCAGCCTGCTCTATGTCGTCGATCCGGGAGACGAGGAATTGTCGCACGATCGTTCAAGCGAGACCGATCCGCTGGCCGGACAATTCGCCATTGTCGATCCACGCTATCCGTCCTGCTGCAGAAACCAGGATGGATATGTAACCAATCCGGTGATGCCGAAACTCTATCCCGGCCTGATGCTGCTGTTTCCGGGATGGCTGGTGCATGCGGTCAACCCGCATCGCGGCACACGACCGCGCATAACGATGACCTGGAACATCAGGCTGGACTCCGCCGTCGCGGCCGCCCTGCCAGAGGGCGCCGCGCGGCAGCTTCGTTGATCGCCGTTAGCGCGGCGGCAGCAGCGGCTCGAGCTCGTTCCTGAACAGCGTCACCAGTTCGGCCGAATGTGGATCCTCGCAGGTGTGTTCGTGGATGTACGCATCGGTCTCGCCCTTGGCGCGCTCGATCAGATGCAGCCGATCGCCGGCACCGATCGCATGGCCGACCTGGGCGTCGATGTATGCGCTCATGGCCGACTGCGCCTCGCCGATCCATTGCTGCTCCGGATCGTCGCTGTCCTCTTGCCGGAACTTGTAGTCCAGGCATTGTTCTGCTGCCTCGATTGCGCTGTGATAACGCACGTAGGTATCTTCGACCGTCTGGGCACCGGCCGCGCCGGCGAGACTGGTCATCGACGCCGCGATCGCCGCGGCCGCCATCGTTTTAAGCGGATGCATCTTTCTGCGCTCCCTGAATGAATTATGGCCCAGGCCGGTGGCCGGACGCGCTGCATCTGGGCCCGGATGGCCGATTGCACAAGCGCTACCCGGAAAATGCCACGAGATCGCGGACGCCGGAAGCCGGCGCTTTTCCAAGACCGCGCTGCGCTAGAATGGCCGCTGGGTTCGGCCACGCCGTCGGGAATGGAACAGGGGAACAGGTATGAAACGCACCACCAGATTGCGCCAGTTGATCGAGGCGGACCCGATCCTGATGCTGCCCGGCGCGCACGATGCGCTCGCCGCGCGCATCGCCGAACAGGCCGGGTTCGAGGCCGTCACCTGCGGCGGCTATGCGTCGAGCGCGAGCCTGCTTGGCGCACCGGATGTGGGCCAGCTTTCGATGAGCGAAATGGCCGATGTCTATGCGCGGCTCTGCGACGCCGTTTCGATTCCGGTCTTCGCCGATGCCGATACCGGCTATGGCAACACGACCAATGTCGCCCGCACCTTGCGCGCCTACGAGCGCGCCGGCGTCGCCGGCCTGTTCATCGAGGATCAGGTATCGCCGAAACGCTGCGGTCATATGCAGGGCAAACAGGTGGTGCCGGCGGTCGAGATGGTCGCCAAGCTCAAGGCGGCGCTGGATACGCGGCAGGACAGCGATCTCGTTCTCATGGCACGCACCGATGCGCGCGCGGTCGAAGGCATCGATGCGGCGATCGAGCGCGCCAATCTCTATCTGGAGACCGGGGTCGACCTGATCTTCGTCGAGGCGCCGCAATCGGTCGAGGAAATGCGTCGCATCTGCTCCGAGATCGCGGCGCCCTGTTTTGCCAATTACCTCGAGGGCGGGCGCACGCCGCTTCTTTCGGCGAAGGAACTTGAGGAGATCGGCTTTGCGGTCGTCGCCTATCCCGTGAGTGCGACCTATGCGATCGCGCGCACCCTGCAGGAGGTTTACGCGATCCTCAAACGCGACGGCGAGACCGAGAGCTTTCAGGAGCGCATGCTGGATTTCGACGCGTTCAACCGGCTGGTCGGGCTCGACGAGCTGCGCGCGCGGGAGGATGCGTATGCGGCGGAGGCGGCAAACAACACCAGCATCAACCAATGAACGGCGTGTCTGAACAGACCACAGGCACCGCGTTCTTCAATAAACCCTGCGCCCTTGCCGCATTCTGGGTTTGATTCGCACCAGGCCCTACGATAACCCGCTTGATCTTTGGTCGGCCAGGAAATGCATCAAACAATTCAATATAGGGTCGCTGGGTAACTTCCAAATCTCGAAAGTGGTCAATTTTTAGCTTTTCATCGGAGTAAGCTGCGCGGGCGTCGATGGATTGAAAATAGCGCAGCGACTGATCGGATACGGGGCCCTCCAGGGCTTTGGTGTCGAATACAATTGCGTACGCACTTCCATAAGCCCGCCACTGGCTGAGAAGGCCATGTCCCGATTCGTACGTAGAACGTCCGCCGTGTTGGCAAAAAAAGGAGAAAATGAACGGTTCTGCAAATGCAGGGGCGTCTTCGTCGCCTTGAAAAGTTGTTCTATAAAATTCGGCAATTAGACTTTGCGACTGCCGCTCGACTACTTTCTCAATACCACCAAGTTTTTTAATATTGCGGCGTTCATTCAGGTTTTGTTTTCTAAAATCCAATGCGTGTTGGCGAATCGAGTCATGAAACGCGGCTTCCAAGTGCTTTTTTAATTCATAGACTTCTGAAGAGTCGTTTAAGCAGTCGTATCGCGTTGCCCAAAGACGGCCCGATTGGAAAATTCCTTCAAGGCCTTTCCAATTCGTGTAGTGAAAAAGCTCGGGGTAGCCATCACTTACAAGTCTCTCAGACACTACCACTGAGCTATTTTCAGTGGGGTTACCCATAAAATCTTCCCTTTCAGTATGAGATCACAGAAATGGCTTGCAAATCGGTGCGTTACGAACAGTTTTCTTCTTAAAGTGAGTCGTCCTAGCTCTCCTGCGGAAGCTGCACCAGGCGACGTGTGCCCTGCTCCACATCGTAGATGTGGAACGAGTTCATGTTGCGTCCGTAGAGATGCAGGCTGAGCACCGGTTTTCGCGCCTCCGGCACGCCGGTCATGTGGATATGGTCAGGGTTCGGCACGAAACTGGTGACCGATCCGCATCCGAGCAAGATCGCGCCGCCGCGCTTCAGGCGGATGCCGCTGTCGCTCCGGATCTCGCCGTCGACCGCCATGAAACTGCGTTCCTCGAGCACGCCTTCGACCACGCCGACGACGCCCCAGCTGCCGTGATCATGCACCGGCGTCCACTGGCCCGGCTGCCAGACGATCGAGAACAGCGAGAGATTGCCGTCGGACGCGACATGAAGCGGGTGACGCGCGTAATGCGCTGGATCGGGCCGGCGATGCGCCGCGGTCAGGAAAGCGCCCGCCTCGGGCAGCAGCCGTTCCATCAGCGGCGCGATCGCAACCACCCGGTCGGCGGGATCGGGATGAAGTTCGGCGATGGCGGCGCATTCCTCGATGAAGCCGGTGATCGGCGTCGGTTCCATGAATGTCTCCCGGTCGATTGCGCAGCATGACATAACCGGCTTGGTCGAATCACGGCGTTCGACAAACGACGCCAGCGAAACGGGCGCCGCCGGCAGCGAAAACGGGCGGTTCCGCTATCCGCCGCGTGAGCCTTCCTGTAAGCTCGGCCCATGGACGAAGCAAAATTCGACGCGCCCGCAATGGGGCGCCTCTCCAAAGCTGTCTCTTTTATCTGCGGCGCCGACCATCCCTGCACGGTCGCGCTGGCCGCAGCCGCCGAAAGCGGCGCCGATAAAGATGTGAAAAAGGCGCGCGCACTCTTCCTCAAGCTGCGACCGAACCAACGCCAGGCGGCGCTGGTCATGCTCCAGGATCAGGAAGAAGAATAGGGCGTCGGCCACGCCTCGCAGGCGACCGCGTCGCGCCAATCGAATCGGGTTAACGCCGGAAATGTAAGACTGTCAGGCGAGGTCTGGCTGGGGCGCCAGGATTCGAACCTGGGATGACGGGACCAAAGCCCGTTGCCTTACCGCTTGGCTACGCCCCAACGCCCTCATAGCCACCGAAACCACGCATTCCCGCAGCAGCGCCAGCCTTAGCGCAAGGGCCCGCGGCGCGCAACTCGGGCAGCCACGGGAACGATCATCACAACATTGCCACCGGTAAACCGACTGCCCGCGCGGTCGTTCAACGTTGCTCCTACGCTGTATGCGTCCGGGCCTTACGCCACGGTAGCAACTGCGAAAAATTGCTTCGGCACAAGCGCCTGCCCGATTGCGAACACAATCCGCAGCGACGACCGCACGCGTCTCAATCGGGGCCATATTGAGGCAGGGCTTGGAAGTCGAAAACCATCGCCTCATCTATCAGCGGAGCCCGCCGGACCAATAGGCGGCGAACGAAGAATGGAGACATCCACGATGCGTCACATGATCCTGGCATTGGGCGCGAGCGCGCTTCTGCTTTCCGCTTGCGGCAACTCCGGTTCGTTCGATTCCGATCGGACGAAACCGGTCATTACGCTGACGGCGCTCGACGCCGACGGCTCGCCCAGCTTCCGCAGCAATGAATCATCGTCCAATCCCGACGATGCCTGCGCCGTTGCGTCGCGCTTCGAAACCGATATCAACGTGACGGTCAGCGATTCGAGCGGGATCGAACGCGTGCGCATCCGGATCCATCCCGACAAACTGAATGAGAACTCGGTCTCCGTCGTGCCGCCCGAACCGGGCACGGCGCTTGAACTGCGCCACGATGGCGGAGCCGACATTATCGAAGTCTATGTCGCCGAAAACGAGAAGACGCGCAGTGTCGTGGTCGACTTCTCGATCAAGGACAAGGCCGCGATCGTTGCCGAAGCGGTCGATCTCGACGGCAACACGACGCGGCTCTACGAAGTCAGGCTGCAGGACGGCGACGACGACGTGAACTGCCGCGGCTAATGCGGCGGGCGTAGTCCGCTAGGCCGCGTTCTCGCGGTTAAGCTGGTACCATCGATAGGCGTCGCGCAGGCCGGCTTCCAAACCGGTCTGCGCGCGCCAGCCCAGCGACGCCAGCAGCGACACATCCAGTAATTTGCGCGGCGTGCCATCCGGCTTCGAGGCGTCGTAGACGAACCGACCCTTCCAGCCGACGACCGTTGCGATCGTTTCGGCCAGCTCTGCGATCGTCACGTCGCTGCCGGTGCCGACATTCACATGACTTTCGCCCGAATAAAACTTGAGCAGATACACCAGCGCGTCGGCCAGATCGTCGACATGCAGAAACTCGCGCTTCGGTTTTCCCGAACCCCAGATCTCGGCCGTCGCCTGTCCCGCCTGCTTCGCCGCGTCGATCTTGCGGATCAACGCCGGCACGACATGGCTCGATTGCAGATCGAAATTGTCGCCCGGCCCATAGAGGTTGGCCGGCATCGCCGAAATGAAATCGCTGCCATGCTGGCGCCGATAGGCCTGGCAGAGTTTGATGCCGGCGATCTTGGCGATCGCATACCATTCGTTGGTTGGCTCGAGCGGCCCGGTCAACAGCGCATCCTCGCGCATCGGCTGCTCGGCCAGTTTCGGATAGATGCAGGACGAGCCGAGAAACAGCAGCTTTGCAACGCCGGCCTTGTGCGCGGCTTCGATCAGGTTCGATTCGATCACAAGATTGTCGTAGAGAAACTCGGCCGGCCGCGTCGAGTTGGCGAGGATCCCGCCGACCGTCGCTGCGGCAACGATCACGACGTCGGGTTTCGCCATGCGAACCCATTCTTCGGTCTCGTCCTGGCGGCGCAGATCGGCGTCCTCGCGCGTTGCGATCAGGATTTCGCAATCTTCCGAAGCGAGGCGGCGCACGCAGGCGGCGCCCACCATGCCGCGATGGCCGGCAACGAAGACGCGCCGTCCGGCCAGGCGGAACGGCGGATCAAGCGCTCGGATCGTGTCGCGGTCCGTCATTGCGCCCGCCATTCTTCATCAGGTCGATATCGGCAGCGACCATTTCCTGCACCAGCGCATCGAAACCGATCCGATGCTGCCAGCCGAGCTTCGCGCGCGCCTTCGCCGGATCGCCAAGCAGATGATCCACTTCGGTCGGCCGGTAATAGCGCGGATCGATCTCGACCAATGTCGCACCGGTCTCGCGGTCGACGCCCTTTTCGTTCTTGCCCGTGCCCCGCCATTCGACGATGCGCCCGGTCTCGGCAAAGGCCCGCTCGACCATGTCGCGCACCGAATGGCTTTCGCCGGTCGCCAGCACATAATCGTCGGGCTTCGGTTGCTGCAACATCAGCCACATGCCCTCGACATAGTCGCGCGCATGGCCCCAGTCGCGCTTGGCATCGAGATTGCCGATATAGAGTTTCTCCTGCAGGCCGAGATGAATCGCGGCGACCGCGCGGGTGATCTTGCGCGTGACGAAGGTTTCGCCGCGGATCGGGCTCTCGTGATTGAACAGGATGCCGTTCGAGGCATGGATGCCATAGGCCTCGCGATAATTGACCGCGATCCAGTAGGCATAGAGTTTCGCAGCACCGTAGGGGCTGCGCGGGCGGAACGGCGTCATCTCGTTCTGCGGAAATTCAGTCGCGTTGCCGTACAGCTCCGATGTCGAGGCCTGATAAAAGCGCGCCGTCTTCTCGATGCCGAGAATGCGGATTGCCTCGAGCATGCGCAGCGTGCCAAGCGCATCGGCGTTGGCGGTGTATTCCGGCGTCTCGAAACTCACCTGCACATGCGATTGCGCTGCGAGATTGTAGATCTCGGTCGGCTGCGCCGTCGCGATGAGCCGGATCAGATTGGTCGCATCCGTCAGATCGCCGTAATGCAGGAAAAAACGAACGCCCGCGCCGTGCGGATCGCGATAGAGATGATCGACGCGCGCCGTGTTGAACGAAGACGAGCGTCGCTTGATGCCGTGCACCACATAGCCTTTGGCGAGCAGCAGTTCGGCCAGATAGGCGCCGTCCTGCCCGGTGATGCCGGTAATGAGTGCGGTCTTCTTCGCCATGCGATCAGCGCCTGTGCTTCGGTCGATGGTTTTGGGGTGCTCCGCCCCGATTCCGGCGGACGCTACCGCATTTTACCGGGTCAGGGGAAATCGCCGGCATGCGACATGGCGGGGCATTCACAGCGCCCCGAAACGGCGCTAATGCTGCGCCCCCACGCAGCGCCTCACCAAAGGGAGCGCAAGTCCGCCACATGAATGTGCCACACGAACGGCAGGAACCGAGACTGGGCGGCGACCCGATCGCGCCGGGCGAGCGGCTCGGCGGTCTGGCCGCCTCTGACCGGCCGGTTGCGAGCCGCGACAATGCGCGCGGTGGCGGGGCGATGTTCTGGCTGATCCTCGTTGCCGTCGTCGCGGCGGGTGGTTGGGCGATTTATGCCTGGACCGATCTGGACGATTCCCTGCTCGCCTTGCTCGACCCGGCAGCGCCCGGCCTCGAATCCGTCGATCTGGTCTATGAAACCGAGATGCTGCTCGACCAGCTCGGTCTAATGCCGGGGCGGATCGACGGCGAACTCGATCCGGTGACGGTCGATTCGATCCGGCTTTATCAGGAATCGGCCGGCCTTCCGGTTACCGGCGAACCCTCGCGCGATCTGCTCGAGGACATGCGCGCGGTTGCGGCGGAAATCGTCGCCGAACCGGCGGAGTGACCTAGGCCGGCGCTCGCAGCGCGAGGCCGCGCTGGCGCAAGCGCCAGAGCAACATATCGAACCGGTCCTGACCGAAGAAGATTTCGCCCTCGAAGACCATCGTCGGCACACCCCAATGCCCGGCCGCGCGCAGCGCTCGATCGTTCTCTGCCAGAAGCGCGTCGTAGCGCGCCGGATCGGCGGCGACCGCAGTTTCGAGCGCGGACAGATCGAGCCCCGCGCGCGCCGCCACATCGGCGAGGTGTGTACCCTGATCCCAGCCCGTCACGCTGCCATCCCATAACAGTCGCGAAACCTCGTGCGCAAATTCGAGGCCCCTGTCTTGCTCGACCGCTGCGATGCCGAGCCGGCCGAGCCGCAGCGCGTACGGCTGCGTTGGTGCGATCGCCAAAGTTACGGGGTCCTGCTCGATCGGGTCGGGCACCGGCCGGCGAAACGGCAAATTGCGAAACGCCGCGGCGCGCGCGCTGTCCATCAGGAAATATGGTCGCGCCAGCGGATCCATCCGCGCGAAGTAGGACGGATTGCGAATCGCGGCGGGATGAACGATGCGCAGATCGATCGTGACCCGATATCGATCGTGCAGATCGAGGATGCGCGGCAGCAGCACATACGAATAGGGGCTGCGGAACGACCAATAAAGCGTGACGGTCAATGCGCGGTCGTCGGTCATGGCGGCTAGTCCGATCTGAGCGCGGTCGCGCGAACCCACCAATGCCGCCGCTCGCCCGCGATCCCGCGTTCGGCCCGCTGTGCCGTTTCGTTGTCGGCGAAGAGCCCGAAGCAGGTGGCGCCGCTGCCCGACATGCGCGCGAGCAGACAGCCCGGCACGGCTTCCAGCGCGGCAAGGGCGGATTCAATCGGCGGACAGCAGACGATCGCCGCCTCGGTCAGATCGTTGCGGCAGACACGCAGAAATTCCGCGAGCGCCCGAGCATCGGCGAAGCGCTTCGGCAACGGCGGAATGGCATCGCCAAATGCACCGTGCCGCGCCGCGAACACATCGGCGGTCCGCAGCGGAACGGCGGGATGCACCAAAACGAGCGAAGCCGCCGGCAAAGGTGGCAGCGTTTCGACCCGCTCGCCGATGCCGCGCACGCGCGATGGCTGGCCGGCGAGACAGACCGGCACATCGGCGCCGAGCGCGAGCCCCATGCCGGTCAGCAGCACCGGGTCGACATCGACTTTCCAGAGTTGCTGCAGCGCGCGGAGCGCCGCGGCCGCGTCGGCCGAGCCGCCGCCGATGCCAGCCGCGACCGGTAGTTGCTTGTCGAGATGCATGGCCGCCATCAGCGGCCTTGCGCTGGTTGCGGCCAGCATCATCGCCGCGCGCATCACCAGATTGGCCCCGGCTGCGGGGCAGTCGCGTGCGAACGGACCGTCGATCTCCAGCGTGGCGCCGGTCGAGGGCGCAATTTCGATGCGGTCGCCCACGCCCGTAAAGGCGATCAGGCTGTCGATCTCGTGATAGCCGTCCGGCCGACGGCCGAGCACATGCAGGCAGAGATTGATCTTGGCCGGCGCGGTTTCGATGACGGAGGCCATGGCCATTGGCGATGAAGCGGTCGTCGTCGCGGTCACCCGCCGGACGAGCCGTCGGCCGAGGAATCCGTAACCAGTCCGCGCTTGAGCTTGCCCTCGATCGTCGCGACGAGCTCTGGCGTCGGCTCGAAGGACAAGGCGCGGCGCCACTGGAAACGCGCCTCCGCCTTGCGGCCGACCTGCCAATAGGCATCGCCAAGATGATCGTTGATCGTCGGATCGGTCGGCGTGAGTTCGACTGCGCGTTCGAGCTGTTCGACGGCATTCTGGTAATCGCCGAGCCGGTAATAGATCCAGCCGAGACTGTCGATGACGAACCCGTCATCGGGCCGCAATTCGACGGCGCGGATCAGCATGTCGAGGGCTTCGTCATAGTGTTCGCCCTGTTCGATCCAGGAATAAGCGAGATAGTTCATCACGAACGGCTGTTCCGGTTCGAGTTCGAGCGCCTTCAGGAAATCCGCCTCGGCGCGATCCCATTGCTGGGTGCGCTCGAGCGCAATCGCGCGGAAATAGAAGAGCGGCCAGTCGGCCTGCACCGGCGTTCCAAGACGCTCGACCGCGATATCGTAGATCGGCGCCGCATCGGAGAAGCGCTCGCGACCCCGATAGATATTGCCGAGAAGCTGTGCTGCGTCGAACCGCTCAGGCCGTTCCTCGATCATCGCCTCGAGCAGCGCAATCGCCTCGTCGGTGCGCTCGAGATTGTCGAGAGTGCGCGCGATTTCGAGCCGCGCCTGCCAGCCGAAGCCCGAGGACGGGGGTATTTCTTCATAGGCGGCGATGGCCGCTTCCGCGCGATCGTCGGCCGCCAGGGTATCGGCGAGGAGAATATGCGCGATCGGAAAATCGGGCCTGAGATAGACCGCCTTGCGCAACAACACGAGCGAGGTGTCGCGGGCCTGCTGGCGCTGCAGCAGGAAGGCGACATCGAAGAAGCTTTCGGCGATCCCGTCGGTGACGCTGCCGATGACCGGGTCGACGGCCGTGCCTTCGTCAAGCGCAGCGTAAGCCGGTTCGAGCGGCAGATTGCTTCCGGTGTTCTCGACAAAGGTGTCATAGAGCGCCCGCGCGCCGGCGCTGTCGCCCTGACGCTGGCGGAAATTGGCGATGACCTGCACTTCGCGCAACGACAGAATGTCGGCATCGGCCGCCAGCGAATCGTAGATCTCCGCCGCCTTGTCGTTCTGTCCTACGACGTCGTACATCAATCCGAGATGCAGGCGGCGCAACGGTTCGGTACCTTCGAGCCCGCTGAGAAATCCGAGTTTCTCTTCGGCGGCCGCGATCCCGTCGACCTCGAGCGCAGCCCAACCGCTGATCAGCGGCACCAGCACGCGATTGACGCCGTCGACCGGCAGATGGCTGACAAATTCGCCGGTCGCGGCGAAGTCGCCGCGATGGGCCGCTTCGGCGGCAAGCGTCAGCCAGGCATGCGGCGAGTTCGGGTCGAGCGCCACCAGTTCCTGCGCCAGCGGCACCGCCTCGTCGATGCGGCCTTCGCTTACCAGAAGCAGATAGGTCTCAAGCAGGAGCGACGGGTTGTCGGGATCCGCCGCCAGCGCGACCGAGAGAAAGTCGGCGGCGGAGGAAAGATCCTTGGTCCGTTCGGCGTGACGCCCGGCCAGATACTGACCGAGCGGCGACATCGAGATAACAGGTTCGAACTCGGCACCATCGGTTGCTTCGGCCGTGGTCGGCCGCGGTGCACAGGCGCCGGCAATCACGATCGCCAAAGCGGCCGTCAGCATCCGGGCGCCGCGCGCATTCCAACGAAATTTCAAATGTTTCATACCGATTCCGGAGATGCCTTTTTTTGGGCGGAAGGGCCGTTCGCGGCAATGCCGAGCGGCCGCTATCGCGGGCGGTAAGTCTAGCCGGGCGACCCCGTCGCCGCCACCGGCTCGCAGCCGAACCTGCGCAGCACATATGTCCGCCGCAGAAACCTGCCGATTTCACATATTCGGGTAGTTGGGACCGCCGCCGCCCTCCGGCACTGTCCAGTTGATGTTCTGGAACGGATCCTTGATGTCGCAGGTTTTACAGTGCACGCAGTTCTGCGCGTTGATCTGGAAGCGTTTGGTCCCGTCCGCTTCCACCACGATCTCGTACACGCCGGCCGGGCAGTAACGCTGGGCCGGCTCGGCATAGATCGGCAAGGTCTTCGCGATCGGGATCGACGCATCCCTGAGCTTCAGATGCACCGGCTGATCCTCTTCGTGGTTGGTGTTCGAGAGGAACACCGAGGAGAGCCGATCGAAGGTGATCACGCCATCCGGCTTCGGATAGTCGATTGGCGTGCACTCGGCGGCCGGTTTGAGCGTTTCAAAGTCGGCCTTACGATGTTTTAGCGTCCAGGGCGCAAGAAAGCCGAGACCGATCGAGTTCAGCCACATCTCGGCCCCGCCGTACATCGTGCCGAGATAGGTGCCCCAGCGCAAAGCCGGCTTTACGTTTCGCACCTTCCTGAGATCGGTCCAGATCCATGATTTGCGCACGGCCTCGGGATAATCGGCCAGCACATCGTGGCTGCGTTCCGCGCCGAGCGCGGCGAACGCCGATTCAGCGGCGAGCATGCCGCTCTTCATCGCGTTGTGGCTGCCCTTGATGCGGGGCACGTTCACGAACCCGGCGCTGCAGCCGATCAGCGCACCGCCCGGGAAGACCAGTTTCGGGATCGACTGCAACCCGCCCTCGTTGATCGCGCGCGAACCGTAGGCGATGCGCTTGCCGCCCTCGAAGAACGGCCGGATCATCGGATGCGTCTTGAAGCGCTGGAACTCCTCGAACGGCGACAGATAGGGGTTCTGGTAATTGAGGTGCACGACGAACCCGACGGCGACCTGGTTGTTCTCGAGGTGATAGAGGAACGAACCGCCGCCGGTCTTGCCATCGAGCGGCCAGCCCTGGCTGTGCACCACCAGACCGGGCTTGTGCTTTGCCGGATCGATTTCCCAAAGCTCCTTGAGGCCGATGCCGAATTTCTGCGGATCGACGCCCTCGCGCAGCGAGAAACGCTCGAACAGCATCTTGGCGAGCGATCCCCGCACACCTTCGGCGAACAAGGTGTATCTGGCGTGGAGCTCGATGCCCGGCGTGTAGTTGTCTTTCTTCCCGCCGTTCTTGCCGATGCCCATGTCGCCGGTCGCCACGCCTTTGACCGACCCGTCCTCGTTGAACACGATTTCGGCAGCCGCGAACCCGGGATAGATCTCGACGCCGAGCGCTTCCGCCTGGCTACCAAGCCAGCGGCACAGATTGCCGAGACTGACGATGTAGTTGCCGTGATTGTTCATCAGCGGTGGCATCAGGAACCCGGGAAAGCGGAAGCCGCCTTTCCCGGTCAGATAGAGAAAGCGATCTTCCGTCACCGGCGTGTTGAGCGGTGCGCCCTTCTCTTTCCAGTCGGGGATCAGCTCGTTGAGCGCCATCGGATCGACCACGGCACCGGAGAGAATATGCGCGCCGATCTCGGAGCCTTTCTCGAGCACGCAGACAGAAACCTCGCGCCCCGCATCGGCCGCGAGCTGCTTCAGCCGGATCGAGGCGGCGAGGCCGGACGGGCCGCCGCCGACGATCACGACATCGAATTCCATTGCCTCGCGTTCCATGCCGTCTCCCTTCCTGGCGCATCTGCCGGCCGTGCCGCCGACATCCCGCCTGCACAATCGCCCCCCGATTGTGCGGGCCGGAGCGCCCGTTTAGCACAGCGCATCCGGCGCGGATAAGTCCCGGCTGACGCTACGCCGGAGCCGATGCTAGGCTTGTTCCATGCGCGACGGAGATTCGACGGCAGCGGTCCTCGCCGCCCTTGCCTGGCAAATCGAGGCCGGCGCGGACGAGGCCATCGATATCGTACCGGCGGATCGCTTCGCCGTGGCGGCGGAGGCGCCCGCGCGGGTCGAACCCGCCATCGCCGCGCCGAACCGCGATGCGCTGGCGGCCGATCGCGACGCGCTGCAAGACGATGAACCACCTGAGACCGCCCGGCCCCAGACCGCCCGGCCCCAAACCGCCCGGCCCCAAACCGCCCGGCCACGGCTCGCCGATGCCGGCACGGGTCGTCCCATTCCTATACGAACCGCACCGCCGGCGATGGTCGACACACCCGCCCATAGCCTCGCCCGCGCCGCCCGATCGCTCGACGAACTGCGCGAGGCGCTGATGGCATTCGACGGCTGTCCGCTGAAGGACACCGCCACCAACCTGGTGTTTGCCGACGGCAACCCGGAGAGCCGGGTCATGATCGTCGGCGAAGCGCCCGGCGCCGACGAAGATCGCGCCGGCAAACCGTTCGTCGGCGTCTCGGGCCAGCTGCTCGATCGCATGCTGGCGCAGATCGGCCTCGACCGGACCAGCGTCTACATCACCAACATCATCTTCTGGCGCCCGCCGGGGAACCGCCAGCCGACGACCGCCGAGGTGGCCGCCTGCCTTCCCTTTGTCGAACGCCATATCGAGCTCGCCAATCCCGACGTGCTGCTGCTGACCGGCGGCGCATCGGCCAAGACGCTGCTCGCCCGCAACGAGGGGATCACGCGGCTGCGCGGGCGCTGGTTCCTCTACGAGAGTACCGGCATGAGCCGTCCGATTCCCGCCCTCCCGACCTTCCATCCGGCCTTCCTCCTGCGCGATCCCGCGCAGAAGCGGGGTGCCTGGCGGGACCTCCTGGCCCTGAGCGAAAAATTGAGCGAACTCGCCAAGCCCTAGCGCCGGACGACCTCCCGTTTCCATATGCCTGAAGAGGTTCCAGGCCCGGTCGGCGCGGCCTTCCGAGCCTGAGCGAAATGTCGGGCAAGTTGGCGCATCCCCAGAGCTAGGGGGTCCCTTCTTTATCGACACAATGGCTGGTAAGCTGCCACAGCTTTACGGGTTGCGCAGCTGGCTTGGCTGAGGTACCTAACGAGCAATGATTCATGAAAGATTCTTGCGCGCCGGGCTGCCGCGTCGATTCTGGCAGCTTCTATCCGGTGCCCTCCTCCTCGCCATCGCTCTCTCCGGCAGCCCGCTCCAGGCTCAGGATGTGCTCGCGCCCGCTCTGCCGAAAACTGCGTCGCTGCCGATCGGCACCGAGGATGGCACCCCCGAAGTTGTGACACCGACGCCGCTCGAAGCCGTCGACGCTGCGCGTTATCGGCAGATCTTCGAACTGCAGGCGGCGGCGCAGTGGCTTGAGGCCGACGCCGTCATCGACCGGCTGACCGATCTTCGTCTCTTGGGCCATGTCCTGGCCGATCGTTATCTCAGCCCGACCTATCGGACGTCCTATCGCGAGTTGCGCGACTGGCTGGTGCGCTATGGCGACCATCCCGATGCGCCGCGGCTTTACGACCTCGCTTTGTCACGGTTGCCCGCCGGCACCGAGGCGCCGCCCGAACCGACCGTTTCGACCTTCCGCGGCGGCACGCCCGATAACGGCATGGGCGCCGAGAGCAGCGCCTGGAGTGCCGGGATCGAAGCCTGGCGCAACAACGATCCGGTCTCGTCCGCCGCCCTGTTCGTACAGGCCGCCGGCGAGGCAAAAGATATCTGGACGCGGTCTGCCGCATCCTATTGGGCGGCGCGCAGCTATCTGCGCGCGCGCCAGCCCGAGGAAGTCAGCCGCTGGCTGCGCATCGCCGCCGAAGAGCCGCGCAGCTTTTACGGACAGCTCGCCCGCCGCGCGCTCGGTCTCGATGCCAGCTTCGACTGGCGGCCGCTTTCATTGTCGACGGAAGGCGCGCAGTCGCTGCTGAAATCGCGGATCGGCCAGCGCGCCCTCGGGCTGCTGCAGATCGGGCAGGAGCGTCGCGCCGCAGCCGAGTTCCATGTCCTTCGCCCGAAGGCGAGCCCGGTCCTGCTGGAGGCGATGCTCGCCGTTGCGCAGCGTTATGGTCTGCCCTCGTTCGTCATGACCGCCGGCAGCGTCGTCGAGGAAGTGACCGGCGGCCGCATCGACGAGGCCCTCTATCCGCTGCCGCAATGGGAGCCCCATGGCGGCTTCTCGATCGACCGCGCGCTGCTTTATTCGATCGCGCGTCAGGAATCCGGTTTCAATCCGACCGCACAAAATCCGTCCGGTGCGACCGGACTGATGCAGATCATCCCGTCGACGGCTAATGCCGTCGCCAAACAGCTCGGCATTTCCGGCCACGATCTGCGCGACCCGGTCATGAGCCTGACGCTCGGCCAGGAATATCTGCGCATGCTGCTGGCCGATGCGAATGTCGCGAACGATCTCTTTCTGATGACGATCGCCTACAATGCGGGCCCCGGCAATCTCGCGAAATGGCGCAAGCAGTTCGCCTATGACGACGATCCGCTGCTGTTCATCGAAAGCATTCCCTCGCGTGAGACCCGGTTGTTCGTCGAACGGGTGATGGCCGGTCTGTGGATCTATCAGGCGCGGCTCGGTCAGCCGGCCTTGTCGCTCGATGCCGTCGCGTCTGGCGCCTGGCCGACTTATCAATCGCAGGACGCCCCCACGCTGGCCGCCTCCGATGCCGCGAATTGACGAAACTCGCCCGTTTCACCCCGTTAACATTGCGGTCCTGACAGTCTCCGACACGCGGACCGAGGCCGACGACAAATCCGGCGCGATCTTGGCCGAGATGATCGCGCGCGACGGACACAAGGTCGCCGCGCGCGCGATCGTCCGCGACGACATCGCCGCGATCACCGCGCAGGTCGAAAAATGGATCGACGACAAGACGATCGATGTCGTGATCTCGACCGGCGGCACCGGCATGACCGGCCGCGACGTGACGACCGAGGCGTTCGAAAGCCTCTATGAGAAAAAGATCGACGGGTTCGGCGAACTGTTCCGCTGGATCAGCTTCCAGAAGGTCGGCACCTCGACCATCCAGTCGCGCGCGACGGGCGGCGTGGTGCGCGGCACCTATCTCTTTGCATTGCCCGGGTCGCCCGGCGCCTGCCGCGACGGCTGGGAGGAAGTGCTGAAGCACCAGCTCGATTACCGGCACAAGCCGTGCAATCTGGTCGAGCTGATGCCGCGGCTGATGGAGAAATAGGGCGCTTCAGCCGCGCCCCGCGATCCATCGGGTCAATGTTTCGTAATCGAGCGCGCCGGTCACGGCCGCCGCCAGCTTCAATCCCAGTACCGCGCCGAACTTGAAGCCGTGTCCCGAGCAGAGGCTGATTGCGACCGCGTTGTCGCCGACCCGTTCGGCGATGAACCGGTGATCGTCGGTCATCGTATAGCAGCAGCTTCGCGCGTCGATCGTCGTGTAACCGTCGAGATCGAGCAGGCGACCGCGATAGCGTTCGAGGATGATCGAAGGTTCGCCCGGATCGACAGCGCGGCTTTCATCGGGCTCGCCCGGGCGGCGATATTCGCCAGACGCGATCTTGATCGGTGTGCGATCGACTGACGGGAACGCGTAGATATCGCCCGCGCCGCCGAAATCGACGATCGCCGGCGCCTCGTTCCAGGCCGCGCGAAATTTCTGCGGCGCGTCGAGATAGACCGCGACATGCCGATAGCTTTGGCTGCGCGCGGCAAGCGACGGCACCAGCCGACCGATCCAGGGGCCAGCTGCAACGATCAGCGCATCGCCGCCGACCAGGGTACCGTCATCGAGACGCGCTGCGTTCTTTTCTGGATCGAGCGCGATCACCGGTGTTTGGGGCCGCACCCTGTCGCCGAGTTTCAAGGCGAGCGCACAAACGATCCGCTCGGCGAACAGCACGCCGCCCTGCTTCATGAAGACACCGTAAGCGACGTCCGATGTATCGAGGAACGGCCAGCGCCGCGCGAGCTGCTTCGCGGTCAGCCGTTCGAACTTGTAACGGTCATGTTCGATCTGCGGCATCGCCGCGTCGATCCAGTCGCCGCTCTCGCGCGACAGGCCGAGGATTCCGGTTTCGCGATAGTGACGCTCGCCGAGATCGGCCCACAGCGTGTCGTAGGCTTCCATCGCCTCGGGCACCATCGCGCCGTAGCCCGACGGCTCGGGATAGAACAGCCGGGTCATCCGATGCTCGTCATAGGAAGAGCCGAGCGGGTTGGGCGCGGTCCCCTGCTCCAGCACCACCGGCTGATGACCCGCCCGCATCAATGCCCAGGCGGTCGATAGCCCGACGATGCCGCCGCCGACGATGACCACTTTCATGCCCCCCCGCCTTTGCGCCCGATTCGCATGCCCGCCATCCTTCAGGGATCCGCCGCCCTCCGCGACTGGCGCGCCTTTGTGTTTTAGTGTTCTTGAAATGTTCCATAAGACGCTTTAGCTTTGACCCATGACCCAAGGACCCGGACGACGATTGGCCGAACCCCAGCGCGCGGCCCCGCTTAGCCGACCCCGCAATTCGGCCCCGAAGCCGATACGCGCGACGCCGGACGAGGCGGCTTTGCCGGCCAGCCCGATCAAGGGGCGCGGCGCGGTCACCAATCGCCCGGGGCGCTACGAGCGTGGCGACCGGCCGCGCGAGGACGATGGCTGGAACATCGGCGCCGCGCTTTCAGAGGATCGACCCGAGACGACCGTGACGCTCGATTCGACCCGGCGCATCATCGCGCGCAACGAATCGCCCGATATCGGCTTCGACCGCTCGATCAATCCCTATCGCGGCTGCGAGCATGGTTGCGTCTATTGCTTCGCGCGACCGACCCATGCCTGGCTCGGTCTGTCGCCCGGTCTCGATTTCGAAACCAGGTTGTTTGCAAAGCCCGATGCCGCGGAACGGCTGCGCGAGGAACTCGCAGCCCCCCGCTACACGCCGGCCGTGATGGCGCTCGGCACCAACACCGACCCCTATCAGCCGGTCGAACGAAAGCTCGGCATCACGCGGCAGATTCTCCAGGTGCTGGCCGAATGCCGACATCCGGTTTCGATCGTCACCAAATCGGCTTTGGTGCTGCGCGATATCGATATCATCGCGGCGATGGCTAAGGACGGCCTGGCGAATGTTTCGCTTTCGGTGACCACGCTCGATGCGGCGCTGGCGCGCAAGATGGAACCGCGCGCCCCGAGCGCCTCGCGCCGGCTCGAGGCAATCCGTCAATTGTCCGATGCCGGTATTCCAACCGGCGTGATGGCAGCGCCAATCATTCCCGCGATCAACGACATGGAGATCGAGCGAATTCTCGATGCCGCTGCGGCGGCGGGAGCCACCAGCGCCGGTTATGTGCTGCTGCGGCTGCCACTCGAGATCAAGGATCTGTTCGACGAATGGCTCGCAGCGCACTATCCGCAGCGCGCGACCCGCGTGATGGCGCTGATCCGCGACACCCGCAACGGCCAGGCCTATGACAGCCGCTTCGGGACGCGCATGAAGGGCGAAGGGCCCTATGCCGAGATGATCAAGCGCCGATTCGCGATCGCCTGCCGCCGACTCGACCTCAACCGCAGCCGCAATGCGCTGCGCACCGACCTGTTCCGTCCACCGGTCCTGCGGCCCAACCCGCAACTTTCCTTGTTCGCCGACAGCGCCTGAATCGCGTGCCAGCAACCGTGCTATCATTAGGGCATGCCGAGTCCTGCCCCGATGACTTTGGGCACCAGCGCGCCCTGTTCCGCAAGCGATGCCTAGCTACCGGCGCGAACGCGCGCTCGGTGCTCCCGATGTCGTCGTCGCGGGCATCGACGAGGTCGGCCGCGGCCCGCTCGCGGGGCCGGTCGTCGCCGCCGCCGTGATCGTCGACCCGCGCCGATTGCCGCGCGGCCTTGCCAGCAAGATCGACGATTCCAAACTGGTGCCCGCCGAACGGCGCGAGGAAATCTATCTCGCACTGCAGGGACGCATCGAATTCGGCATCGGCGAAGCGAGCGTCGGCGAAATCGATACGATCAATATTTTCCACGCGAGCCTGCTGGCCATGCAGCGCGCCTTTGCCGCTCTGCCGCGCGCCGCCCATGTCGCAATCGTCGACGGCAATCGTGCGCCCACGCTCGGCTGCACGGCGCACGCGATCGTCGGCGGCGATGCGATCTGCCTTTCGATCGCGGCTGCCTCGATCGTCGCCAAGGTGACGCGCGACCGGATGATGCGTGAGCTGGATGGTCGTTATCCGGGCTACGGCTGGTCGCATAATGTCGGCTACGCCACGGCAGAGCATAAGGCCGCCCTACTACATCTAGGGGTCACCCCCGAACATCGAACCAGCTTTCGGGTCATATCTGAGCTTCTTGTTGTAAGAGCCTGAATCCAGCCGATTTTTGTTGACCGCGAATCCGCACATGCGGATGCTGCCGGGCATGGGGGACACGACAACCAAGCAGGCAGCGCTGCCGCGCGACCGAATTCTGGTCGGCGACTGCGTCGAACTCATGAACAAGCTGCCGGCCGGATCGGTCGATCTCGTCTTCGCGGATCCCCCGTACAATCTCCAGCTCGGCGGCGAATTGCTGCGGCCGAACAACAGCCGGGTCGACGGCGTCGAGGCCGACTGGGACAAGATCGGCGACTTCGCCGATTACGACCGCTTCACCCGCGCCTGGCTTGGTGCCGCGCGGCGTCTTCTCAAGGAAGACGGCACGCTATGGGTCATCGGCAGCTATCACAATATCTTCCGCGTCGGCGCGATCCTGCAGGATCTCGGCTTCTGGATGCTGAACGACATCATCTGGAACAAGACCAACCCGATGCCGAATTTCCGCGGCCGGCGTTTCACCAACGCGCATGAGACGTTGATCTGGTGCGCGAAGGACAAGGATGCCCGCTACCAGTTCAATTACGACGCCATGAAATCGCTCAATGACGGCCTGCAGATGCGCAGCGACTGGACCCTGCCGATCTGCAACGGCAAGGAACGGCTGAAGGGCGAGGACGGGCACAAACTCCATCCGACGCAGAAGCCGGAATCGCTGCTGCACCGGGTCATTCTCGCTTCGACCAAGCCCGGCGCGATCGTCGTCGATCCGTTCTTCGGCACCGGCACGACCGGCGCGGTCGCACGCCGCCTCGGCCGCCATTACATCGGTTTCGAGCGCGATCCCGACTACGCGAAGGCGGCCGAACGCCGCATAGCCGCCGTGACGCCGCAAACCGATTCCGCGATCGTCGATACACCGTCGCGGCGCGAGGAAAAGCGTATTCCGTTCGGCTGGCTGGTTGAACGCGGTCTGGTCGAACCCGGCAGCGTGCTGACCAGCCCGAACCGGCAATGGACCGCGCGGGTTCGTGCCGACGGAACGCTGGTGACGGCCGAGCATCGCGGTTCGATCCACCAGGTCGGTGCCGCGGTACAGGGCGCGCCCGCCTGCAATGGCTGGCAATTCTGGTGCCGCGAGATCAACGGCGAGCTGGTTCCGATCGACCTGCTGCGTCAGCGACTGCGCGCCGAACTCAACTGATTTCCCGCAGGCGGCGCTCCGCCGCCCGCTCCGGTCGCACCTGATGACCCATATGGGCCGCCACCCTGCGCATCAACGTGGGCAGCGCATGGCGGCCGAGTTCGTCGGGACGAACCCACACGCCATCGAGCTTGTTGCGGCCGACCTTCGTGCGCAGCACGCCCAGTTCCAGTTCGAAATGCGTGAATCCGTGCGAGACGAGGCCGGCGACCGATTGCCAGTCGGCCTTGAGCGGCGCCTCGGCGAGCGCCTCGTCGGTGGTCCAGGCCTCTTCGCGCCACGGCGTCGAGGGAAATTCCATCAACCCACCGAGCAAGCCCGCTTCCGCTCGACGGCGTAACAGCACAGCGCCGTCGGCGCGCTCGACCCAGAAGACGACGCCCTGCCGCAGCGGACGCGTCTTGCGCGGCGCGCGTCTCGGATAGTCGCCGGCCTTTTTCTTGCCGCCCACGGCGCAGAACGAGATGACCGGGCAGATCGCACAGTTCGGCCGGGATGGCACGCAGATGAGCGCGCCGAGATCCATCATTGCCTGTGCAAAGTCGCCCGGGCGTTTGTCCGGCGTCAGGTCCGCCGCCAGCCGGCGCAGCTCGGGCTTCGCGGCCGGCAGCGGCGTCTCGAGCGCGTAGAGGCGGGCCACGACCCGTTCGACATTGCCATCGACCACGGTCGCCGGCCGGTCGAACGCGATTGCCGCGATCGCGGCCGACGTATAGAGGCCGATCCCCGGCAGCGCGCGCAGGCCGGCTTCGTCGTCGGGAAACCGGCCGCCATGTTCTTCGGTCACCACGCGCGCGCAGCGATGCAGGTTGCGCGCCCGCGCGTAGTAACCGAGGCCCTGCCATTCCTGCAGCACCTCGTCGAGCGAAGCCGCCGCCAGCCGGTCGATGCTCGGCCAGCGTTCGAGGAAGCGCAGGAAGTAAGGACCGACGGTCACGACCGTGGTCTGCTGCAGCATGATTTCGCTGAGCCAGACGCGATAGGGATCGCTGCGCCGGCCGCGTTCCGCGCGCCAGGGCAGATGGCGCCGATGCCGGTCGTACCAGCCGAGCAGCGCGCGCGCGAAGGCGTCAGGCGGAATGGGACGGCGGGCCATGGCGCCTTATAGAATGGCCGGGCAATGGCCAGCGAGTCCAAGGATAGGGCGGGAAGAACGCAGGCGATCGGCGCCGTTTTGCCGAAGGTCGCCGGCGAAACGCTCGGTCGCCGCGGCTTCGCCGAGGGCGCGATCTTCGGGCAATGGCGCGACATCGTCGGCGCCGATCTCGCCGCCGACTGCCTGCCGGAAAAGCTGGCCTTCGTCGGCGGACGGCGCAGCGACGGTACGCTCCATATTCTGGCGGCAAGCGGCGCCGCACTCGAACTGCAGCATCGCACCGAGCAGATTCTTGCGCGGGTGAATTCCTATCTCGGTTATGGCGCGGTCGCGCGCGTCCGGATTCGCCAAGGCCGCCTGCCGGAACGGCGGCAGAGTGCCATTTTGCCCGCGACAGACGATACCGATGATGCGGCCGATCCAATGTTTGCCACCCCGGCGCTGGGGACGATCGCCGACCCGAAGCTCAAGGAGGCGCTGACCCGGTTCGGCCGTTCGGTGCGGCGCCATGAAAACGCCGCCGGAACTTCGCGCCGACGCCGCTGATTGCGACGCCCATTCTGACGCCGCATGCGGCCGGCCCGGGGATTGCGCACCCTGCGGAATCCTGCCACATACCCGGCACCTTGGGATGGGGCCCCGAATCGGCTGGCGCATGCGTTTTGACCGGCCGCGATCCGACGAGAGAGGAGATTTTTCGTGCGACGAATCAAGATCCTGGCGGGTCTGGCGGCCGCATCCATCCTGGTCCTGGGTATTGCAGCTTGGCAGCTTCGCGGTCCCGCAAACGACCCCGCAGACGACGATTTAACGGTAAGCGCCGAGACGGTTGCCCCGGTGGCCGAAACGGCCGCACAGGTTGAGGAAACGTCTGCGCCGGCTGGCGACGAGGCAGCACCGATCCTGCTGGCCGATGGCAGTGGCGAGCCGATGGACCTCTACGAGGACGATCATGTGCTCGGGAATCCAGATGCACCGATCACCATCATCGAGTTCGCCTCGCTGACCTGTCCGCATTGCGCGGCGTTCCACAACGACATCCTGCCGCAGATCAAGACCGACTATATCGACGCGGGTCTGGCGAAGCTGGTCTATCGCAATTTCCCGCTCGACCAGTTGGCGCTTTACGCGGCGATGATGGTCGAATGCGCGCCGGCCGATAAGTACTTCAACCTGCTCGGCGTGCTGTTCCGCACCCAGGAGGAATGGGGTACCTCGGCCGAACCGGTCCGGGCGCTGGAGCAAATCGGCCGCACCGCCGGCCTGTCCGCAGACCAGATCACCGCCTGCACCAATGACGAGGCGGCCGTTCAGCGGCTGCTGACGCGCGCGCAGGAAGGCCAGGACAAATACGATGTGCAATCGACGCCGAGTTTCGTCATCAACGGCCAGATCGTGAAGGGCGCACTGCCCTACGAAGAATTCGATGAGATCCTGCGTAACATGGTGCCGAAATCGTGATTCCTGCCGGCCCTTCGTCCTAGTCCCGCGGAGCGGCGCTTGGTGCATTTCAACAAACTGCGACTGACCGGGTTCAAGTCGTTCGTCGACCAGACGGAGCTGATGATCGAGCCCGGCATGACCGGAATCGTCGGGCCGAACGGTTGCGGCAAGTCGAATCTTGTCGAGGCGCTGCGCTGGGTGATGGGCGAGAACTCGCCCAAACGCATGCGCGGCGGCGAGATGGAGGACGTGATCTTTGCCGGCAGCGCGAGCCGCCCGTCGCGATCGGTCGCCGAAGTCGCGGTCGGGCTCGACAATAGCGGCCGCAAGGCGCCCTCGCAGTTCAACGAATCCGACGAACTCGAAGTGACCCGCCGCATCGAACGCGGCATGGGCTCGAACTACAACGTCAACGGCCGCGACGTGCGCGCGCGCGACGTCCAGCTTCTCTTCGCCGATGCCGCGACCGGCGCGCATTCGACCGCTTTGGTAAGCCAGGGCCGCGTCGGGGCGATCATCAATGCGAAACCGGCCGACCGACGCGCTCTGCTCGAAGAAGCGGCCGGCATCACCGGCCTGCATTCGCGCCGGCACGAGGCGGAGCTGCGGCTGCGCGCGGCGGAAGCCAATCTTGCGCGGCTCGACGATGTCATCGTCACGCTCGAAAGCCAGTTGCAGGCGCTGAAGAAACAGGCGCGCCAGGCGAAACGCTATCGCAACATCCAGGATCAGCTGCGCCGCGCCGAAGCGGTTTTGATGCATCTGCAATGGCAGGAAGCACGGACGCGCGAAGCCGACGCACGCCAGATGCTCTCCGCTGCCGAAGCGGCGGTCGCCGAAGCGGCCGGTCGTGCGGCGGCTGCCGGTACCGAAGAAGCCGACGCGAGCACCGCCTTGCCGGCCCTGCGTCATGACGAAGCCGTCGCCGCCGCCGAACTGCAGCGGATCAACGTCGCGCGCGCCGAACTCGATCGCGAGGAAGCGCGCGTCGCCGCCGCCCGTCAGGACGCCGGCAACCGGCTCGACGAAGTGCGTGCGGATATCGGTCGCGAGGAAGGCCGTTCGGCCGATGCCGCAGATGCCGAACGCCGATTGCAGGACGAACAGCAGAGACTCGAGACCGAGGATTCCGGCGCCGAAACGGCCATCGCCGATGCGCTCGCGCGGGTCACCAAGGCGGAGCAGACGGTCGGCAGCAGCGAACAATCGCTGGCCGACGCAACGACCGCGTTGGCCGATGCCGAGGCACGACAGAACGCGCTTGCGCGCCGCATCGAAGAGCTCTCGACCCGCATCGATCGCCTCAAGACCCGGCGCGGCGAACTGGACGACGAGCGTACGCGGCTTGCCGCCGAAGACAGCGACCGCGACGCGCGCGAAGAAGCCGAGCGCCAGGCGGGCGAAGCCGACAGCGCCTTGCAGGCAGCGCAGGCGCGGGGCCGCGAAGCCGAGTTCGCCCGCACCGCAGCGGCCCTCAAGGAAGCCGAAGCGCGCGAGGCGATGCAGAAGGCGGCGGAAGGCCATGGCCGCGCGCGCGCCGAGATCGATGCGATCACCGCGCTCATCGCCGAAGGCGAAAGCGATTTCTGGCCGCCGCTGATCGATTCACTGACGGTCGAGCCCGGGTTCGAAGTCGCACTCGGTGCCGCACTGGGCGACGATCTCGCCGCCTCGATCGAGGCCGGTGCGAAGATCCAGTGGCAGCTCATTTCCGATCTCGCGGCCTCGCCGCCGTTGCCGGTCGGTACGGTTCCGCTGTCGCGGCATGTGACAGGGTCGGAGCGGCTGCAGCGCCGGCTCGACCAGATCGGCGTCGTCGACAACGAGGCGACCTGTCGCGCGCTGCGCAATCAGTTGCAGCAGGGCCAGCGCCTTGTCACGCGCGACGGCGCGATGTGGCGCTGGGACGGCTATACGGTTTCCGCCGGCACCCCGACACCGGCCGCCAAGAGACTGCAGCAGCGCAACCGTCTGACCGAATTGCGCGGCCGGATCGAGCCGCTCGCCGCCGCCAAGTCCGAGGCCGAACAGAATTTTGCCGAACTGCGCCGCCTGCTGCTGGCCGCAGTCGCCGAGGACGATGCGGCCCGCCAGGCGGTACAGGCTGCTTATGAAACGCTCAACGGCGTGCGCGGAACAATGGCGCGATTGCAGCAGGCAGCCGCCGCGGCTGCGTCCCGCCGCGCAGCGCTCGACGAGGCGCTGACCTCGACCGCGCAGGATATCGAGGAAAGCGAAAGCGGACTCGATGCGGCGCATGGCGAACGCGCGTCGCTGCCCGATCTTTCCGGTGCACGCGCCCGCGTCGAGACCCTGCGAAACGAGCTGGGCGAGCATCGCGCCACGATGATCGCTGCGCAGAGTGCCGCAGCCCAGATCGAACGCGACACCGCGCTCCGCCGCCAGCGGCTCGCCACCATCGCCGAGGAGCGCCTCTCCTGGGTCGAACGCGCAGCGGCAGCGGTGCAGCAGCTTGCCGCACTGGGCAAGCGCGGCGAATCGATCGAGGCCGAAATCACGCGGCTCGATGCGCGCCCCGCCGAGATCGCCGAAGAGCGCCATCGTCTGCTCGATCTCGCCGATGCGGCCGAAGCAAAGCGTCGCGAAGCGGCCGACCGTCTCGCGGCCGGCGAGACGCGGCTCGCCGAAGCGGAGAAAGTGCTGAAGGCCGCGGAAGCGGCACATGGTGTCGCGCGCGAGAACCGCGTGCGCGCCGAAGCCGGCGTCGAACAATCCGTTCAGGCGCTTGCCGTCGTGGCCGATCGCTCCCGCGAGAAGCTCGAATGCGCGCCCGAAGATGCGCTCGCGCTGGCCGAGCTCGATCCGGGCGAGGATCTGCCCGCGCGCGAAGAGATCGAAACCCGCACCCAGCGGCTGATCCGCGAGCGCGAGAACATCGGCCCGGTCAATCTGCGCGCCGAAGCGGAAGCGACCGAGCTTGACCAGCAGATCATGGGCCTGCAATCCGAGCGCGGCGATCTGGTGACCGCAATCTCGCGGCTGCGCCAGGGCATCGCGAGCCTCAATCGCGAGGGCCGCGAACGTCTGCTGGCGGCGTTCGAGATCGTGAACACCCATTTCCGGACTTTGTTCACCCGCCTGTTCGGCGGCGGCGAGGCGCATCTGTCGCTGACCGAGGCCGACGATCCGCTCGAAGCCGGCCTCGAGATCATGGCCCGGCCGCCGGGCAAGCGCCTTCAGGTGATGTCGCTGCTGTCGGGCGGCGAGCAGGCGATGACCGCGCTGTCGCTGCTGTTTGCGGTCTTTCTGACCAATCCGGCGCCGATCTGCGTGCTGGACGAGGTGGACGCCCCGCTGGACGACGCGAACGTCGACCGGTTCTGCACCCTGGTCGAAGAGCTCGCCCATTCGACGTCGACCCGCTTCATGATCATCACCCATCACCGCATGACGATGGCCCGGATGGACCGGCTTTACGGGGTCACGATGTCCGAACGCGGGGTTTCGCAACTGGTCTCGGTCGACCTCGGCGAGGCCGAGCGGCTGCGCGACGCGGGCTAGGCCGGCGGCGCGACATTTTGCCCTTATTTCAACCCGTTAACCCCCTTTTCGTCGGCTTGACAGGGTTTGGGCCCCTAACTAATGTGCGCCGCGCCTGCGCCGCTTTGTTGCGGCGCAACCGTTTTTGGCCAGGACGATGACCGGGGTTCGCGGCCCATCACCGCTCGACGATCTCAACCGACGGCTCGCGGCTATCCGCGAGCGCCGGCGCGACGATGCGAGCGAGACGGGACCCGACGATACCGCGAAGAGCGCGATGGGATATGCGCTTCGGATCGGCGTCGAACTGGTGGCGGGGCTTGTCGTCGGGGGCGGCATGGGGTGGCTGTTGGATATGTGGCTGGGTACCAGCCCGTTCCTGCTGATCCTGTTCTTCTTCCTCGGCGCCGCAGCCGGCATGTTGAACGTGTGGCGGGCGACCAGGACAATGAACCTGCCCGACGCACCCGGGGACTGAAGCCTCGGGGACTTTTCGCAGGGAACTGACGGGCGCAGCAGGCCAGCGCGTCCGGAACGGTCAAGGATCAACCGGCTGGCCAGGACGGGAAGCCTCAGGTGGCGACAGAAGCGGATCACGGCGCCGGCGGCCATAGCCCCCTCGCACAGTTCGAAATCAAGCGCCTCGTCGACATCAATGTTGGCGGTGTCGACGCCTCGATCACCAACTCCACCGTCTGGATGCTGATTGCGATCGCCGCGATCACCTTGTTCATGGTCATCGGCATGCGCCGCGGCGCGCTGGTGCCGGGCCGCTGGCAGTCGATGGCAGAGATGTCCTACGAATTCGTCGCCGGCATGCTGCGCGACAATGTGGGAACCGCCGGCCGGCGCTATTTCCCGTTCATCTTCACGCTCTTCATGTTCGTCCTGTTCTGCAATCTGCTCGGGATGATCCCCTACAGCTTCACGGTCACCAGCCACATCATCGTCACCTTCGCGCTTGCCGCGGTCGTGTTCATCGGCGTGACGATCATCGGCTTCGCGCGCCACGGCGCGCATTTCCTGAAACTTTTCGTGCCGTCGGGTGTGCCGATCTTCCTGCTGCCGCTGCTGATCGTGATCGAACTGATCTCGTATCTGATCCGCCCGGTCAGCCTTTCGGTGCGACTGTTTGCGAACATGCTGGCCGGTCACACCATGCTGAAGGTGTTCGGCGGGTTCGTGGTGGCTCTCGGGATCATCGGTGGCTGGGCGCCGCTCGCCTTCGTCGTTGCCTTGACCGGCCTCGAGATCCTGATCGCGTTCCTTCAGGCCTATGTGTTCGCGGTGCTCACCTGCATTTATCTCAACGATGCAATCAACCTGCATCATTGAGCAATCCATCCACTATCCAATCAACCTCAGGAAAAGGGAAACAGGACCATGGAAGCTGATGCAGCAAAGTTGATCGGTGCGGGTCTCGCCACGATCGCGCTCGCCGGCGTCGGTGTCGGCATCGGTAACATCTTCGGCAATTTCGTCGCGGGCGCGCTGCGCAATCCGGCGGCGGCACCGAAGGTGTTCGGTAACGTGCTGCTGGGTTTCGCGCTGACGGAAGCGATCGCGCTGTTCGCGCTCGTCATCGCGATGCTGCTGCTGTTCGTGTTCTAAGTCGAACCGACATCGTTTCCGAAGTCAGTGGGGCCGACGCGGGGTCGTTCGTATCGTTACCCGCGCGGCCCGATAAGGAACCGGGACCAGCATGCCGCAACTTAACTTCGCCGATTATCCGCCACAGCTTATCTGGCTGGCGATCACGTTCGTCCTGCTCTATTTCCTGATGTCGCGTCTGGCATTGCCGGGCGTGTCGCGGGTTCTCGAGCGGCGCCAGGCGAAGATCGCAGCCGATCTCGAAGCGGCCGAAAAGCGTCGCGCCGAGGCCGAAGAGGCGCTGGCGAATTACGAGAAGACGCTGGCCGGGGCCCGTCTCGAAGCGCAGGCGGCGGTCAAGGCAGCCAGCGACGAGATGGCGAAGCAGCAGGCGCAACGCGAGGCGACCTTTGCCGCCGAAATCGGCAAGCGGACCCGCGAAGCCGAAGCGCAGATCGAGACCGCGAAGCAGCGCGCACTCACGGAAACCCGGAACGTGGCCGGCGAGATCGCGGGTTCGATCACCGCGAAACTCGCACAGATGATGCCGGGCGCCGACCAGATCGCGGCGGCCGTCGATGCCGTGCGCCGGGAGCGTGCCTGAGATGGATCATCTTTTCTCCGCCCCCGAATTCTGGGTCGCCGTCGCCTTCGTCCTGTTCTTCGT
>Ga0163144_10000543_pt1 | contig 88119 bp, 81 predicted proteins | sample OliLak19BULKMAT1_FD_123175 | JGI IMG/M metagenome (GOLD analysis project Ga0163144, IMG submission 123175) | Freshwater microbial mat bacterial communities from Lake Vanda, McMurdo Dry Valleys, Antarctica - Oligotrophic Lake LV.19.BULKMAT1 | ecosystem: Environmental > Aquatic > Freshwater >... | reverse complement strand
GGAATTGAAACAACTGTTCGGCCTGCTCGGCCAATGGCGGGAGGCTGGGGCCGCGGCGTGAGATCAGAGCAACTCGATGAACTCGTCTACCGAGAGGTTCGCATCCCGAACGATAGCGCGTAACAATGGTTCTTTGATCGTCCGGCCAGGGTGAACAGGGACTACGGTTCGCGCCCTGGTTTCAGTGTGGATGAGCATCAGGTGGCTTCCCTTTTCTGTCCTCGACGAATCCGGCGCATTTGAGCGCCCGGATCACCTTTCGTGCGGTCAGAGAAGGAAGCTTGGCCATGAGTTACGCGGGAACGGAGTGGGGGACGGTCACCCTGCCCTGGAACGATGGCCCCTCTTCGGGGATCGCCTCCCCATGGGCTGCCAGGCTCTCCAGATACAGCGCGATTGCTTCCTTGACGTTGCGGGCTCCGTCTCTTCCAGAGTCTCGCCCTGAGTGTGACAGCCGGACAGAGCCGGAACGAACGCCACATAACCACCCTCAGAAGCCTGTTCGCGGAAGACCGAATAGGAGAAGGTCTTGGATTCCCTGCTTTTCATCACCTCCATTGCAGGAGGTCCCAGCCGGATCGGCAAAGGGATCATGCCGCCCGTGCCGCCGCTTGGGCGTCGCCCTTCGAGCACCCGAGCCAAGTTCGAATCCACTCTGGGGTGCTCCAGGTGAGGCCCCGTAACCTGCTGAAACAGCGAGGGTGTGTTTGGGATCATAGTGGCTCCCCGTCGTGGACACGTTTCGAACTTTGGTGGCCTGTCCACCGCCGACGATCAGCGTGGTTTTCCTGGCGATTCAGACGCTTGAGAGTGCGTAGTCGCCGGGTAGGTAGGCGATCAGTCTACCCATGAGCAGCCCTCTTGACTGCGTCCGTCGCGCCCGGGAGGGTGGGCAAGGTGAAACCGAAGCGAACGGCCGGAAGTCGAAACAAATACGCAACGTGATGTTCCCCTGAGCCGTTTCATGGCGAATTCTCGTTCCACCCTCCAGGCACGGTGCGGCATGTCGCACCCACCGAGTGCCGCGTGCACGCGAGGCCTGCCTACTCAGGCAATACCTTGCTACTCAGGAGCAGCCACGATCCGCGCTCCTTGACGAATCTGTCCTGCGTTTTGAGTTTGTACTCCACCGGCACCCATTTCCCCGCCTCCTGGTACTCCATCTTCACTCCGTAGATCGTCCAGGCGGTCGCATCTCTTCGCGAGCCTTCAACCCTTAGGATGACGGACGAATTGGTCAGATTCCGCGACCTCTGGAAGGACTCTCTCAGACGGTTTTCAAACGCCGGTCTTTGCTCCAACTTGCCCGTCTCATCGGCATAGGCGAAGTCACGATGGAGCATCTTGATCAACCTTTCAACGTCCCGCGCACCGGTGAGGGCATTCCAACGGGCATACACTCCCTCAATCTCGTCCTGTAGGGATTGCTTGGCGGGCTGACCAATCGCTATCTGGAGGAACCCGATACCAATCGTGAGAACCAGGAATAGGAGCCTCCCGATCCGGCTCCTTGCGGACAGCTGGCGGACCATTGGTCTTGCAGAGGATTCTATCCCCGGGAGTCTACCACCAGCGCGCCATTAAAGGCAACGGCAGGCCTTTGTTGCCTTTGCTCCGGCAAGAAGTTGGTGTTCAACTCGAACCGCTCGGGGAACTGGGATGCGTGGATCAAGATTCTCGACACAACGGCTCTCCAACCAGGATTCGAAAGATTCCGCGAGAGCGCTGGACTCAAAATCAGCACACCTTCCCAGTCAGGAGTCGGGTAGATCGCGAACAGATTGGCGAACAAGACCCTCCCGTGCGGTTGGTGAATGATGCCAAGTCACGCCTCATAAAACCGATTGCTAGCTAGCGAACTCGCCATCCCAACTAGAACTAAGCGCAGTTCGCACAAGAAACTGGACTGCCTCCGAGACCCAGAATCAGTCTTGGCGTTACACTACAAGTGTCTCCCAATACATGATCTTGACTTTCATCGCGATGGCCCTATTCGCTCAAGGGTCCTCTGCGGAAATGGACCGGGCGAAAGAGGAAATCCGTCGCCTTGAAACCCTCGTCGCTGCCGGAGCCATCGCGCCCGCAAGGCTCGTCGAGGCGAAGCAGAACCTAGCCGATGCCGAAGACGCCGCTTCGCTCGACCGCACGCTTTACGCACGCATCGCACTCCAGGACTTTACCGAAACCCAGGTCGCGGAAATGGTAGCAGCCGCGGAACGCCGCGTGCGCCGCCAATCGGAACTTATCGAAAAACAGCAGCGATTGGTCGCTGCCGGTGTGCTCGCGCTAGCCGATGCCGAACCCCTCAAGCTCGAACTCGATGCGCGCAAAATCGTTGTCGCGCTGGCTCACTCCCGTTCGCGCCTGCTCCAGGAACTGGCTGAAATGGCGCGCTCAGAAGAAGCGGTACTGACACCCTCCAACGTTCTGGGCCATGGAGGTCCGCTGATCGAGCACTTCGCCGGTTCAGGACGCTTCAACGATGGCGATCTCAAGCGCATTGTACTGGAGTTCGAGAAAGAGTTCGCCAAGCCGTTGCCCATCAGCGCCAAAGGCGAGACCGCTGTCCATCGCGCCATGGGCTTCGATCATCGCGGGCGCGTCGATATCGGCGTGAGCCCCGATAGTGACGAAGGCCGCTGGATGCGCAGGTTTCTTGCAACGAACAAGATTCCTTACATCGCGTTCCGGCGATCCATCGTCGGTCAAGCCACGGCGGCGCACATTCATATAGGCACGCCGAGTCCTAAGTTTACGCCTTCTGCCGACTGACGCCCACGCCTTCGAATTGACGGCTGATTCCGGTGTGGCGCAAGGCCACAGAGAGCCGGTTCGCCAGAACCTGTTTCGATCTTGCCGAAGCGACCGAAGACGGAGCCTGCGCCATCGGCTTGGCGATCGTGGAATCGCTTTGTATACCTTGGTCGATTGTTCAGGATGACGTGAGACTCAATGTCACCGGTATTCTGCGAGATGACGACGCCTCGATTGGGTCGCGTCCGCAGCAAAAAACTGGCGAGGTTCGATCGCTATCCAGGCCATTCGAAAAAGATTCCGCAGCCCAGCTTGGAAATCCTGTTTCTTTGAAAGAGACTACCGAGCCGACAATGCGATCCGTTCCATAACCGCTTCCCAAACTTCAGCGGCGACGACGGTCGGGGCGGGGGATCCATCGATCAGCTTGAATCGCGCGGATTCATCTTCCGCCAGCCGATGATACGCCGCACGTGCTTTTTTGTAGAAATCCACGGTCTCTTCATCGAGGCGCGTCTCTGAACTTTCGACTTGCCGGTTACGATTGTGCGCCCGCCGCAAGCCTTCCTCCACATCGATATCGACACAGATGGTGAGATCGGGCACGAGTCCTCGGCAGGCGATACGGTCCACCTCAAGCACGATTTCGGATCCCAAACCGCGGCCGGAACCCTGATAGGCGAGCGTCGAATCGGTGAAGCGGTCGGACACCACAATCTGGCCTTTGGCAAGCGCCGGTAGAATCCACTGATCGACATTCTGCGCGCGCGCGGCGAACATCAACAGCATCTCCGCCGTGGGGCTCATCTCTGTATTGGCGGAGTCGAGCAACACTGCGCGGATCTTAAGTCCAATGGGGCTGCCACCCGGTTCCTGACTTTCCAGAACGTCGTGACCTTCGGCACGCAAGCGCTCCACCAGCATCCGCATCTGCGTCGATTTGCCGCTGCCCTCATTGCCTTCGAAGGTGATGAGCAAACCCCTCTTAGTCATAGACAAAATGCAGTGCCTTCTTCAGATCTTCCCAAGCCTCGCGCTTGGCGTCCTGATTGTAGGGCCGCAACAGATACGAAGGATGATACGTCACCATCACCGGAATGTCCCGCCACATCTGCCAGTTGCCACGCAGCTTCGTCACGCCTTCTTTGGTGCCGAGCACTGCCTTGGCCGCGGTCGATCCCAACGCGACAATCGCCTTGGGCTTGATCACCATCAGTTGCCGGAACAAAAACTGTCCGCAGATTTCCATCTCATCGGGCTGAGGCGCTCGATTCTCGGGCGGCCGACACTTCACGACATTGCAGATATAGACATCCTCACGCTTGATCGCGATGCCCTCTTTCGAAGCCGTGCCGTCGATCATAGCCGTTAGCAACTGACCCGCGCGGCCCACAAACGGCAGCCCGGATGCATCTTCATCGGCCCCAGGACCCTCGCCAACGAACACCAGCTTGGTTCCCTCATTGCCCGATCCAAAGACGATCTTGTTGCGGCCCTCACAAAGACGGCAACGCTTGCAGTCTCCGATATCGGCGCCGATCCTGGCGAGTGTATCGTTTTCCGGCTCAAGCGACGGCAACGCAATCAGCGGTTCGGCGGCGACCCTCTTTTTCTTGGGCGGAGCAGGCACAGTTAGGGGTTCCTCGATTGCGGCCACGACAGGCGCCGATGCCACCACGGTAGACACGCGTCGGTACAACGACTGCACGCCCAGGTCGCGATAAAACTCAAGATACTGCTTGAGAACTTGTTCGTCGCTCATGCCGTTCGTTTACTACGATGCTGCCAGCCGAAGCCGTGGAATCCGATCGAAAATCCGATCGGCGATCTCGCGCTTCGGTGCCCTTTGAATCTTCTCAACCTCGCCGCTGCGCAGCACCAGAGTCACTTCATTCTGATCGCTCTCGAAGCCAATGCCTTCCTGCGAAACGAGATTGCCGACAACCATGTCGCAGTTTTTCGTCTTCATCTTGCGGCGCGCTTCTTCGACCATGTTCTGTGTCTCGGCGGCAAACCCGATGAGGATCCGATCTTCTTTCAGCCGTCCGCACTCCGCCAGGATATCCGGCGTCGGATCCAAATCAATCGATACCTTTGCCGCCGTCTTCTTCACCTTTTGCTGCGGAACATTCGCAAGATGATAGTCCGCTACTGCAGCGGACTTCACGATAATCGTCGCTTTCGAAAGCCGCGAAAGAACGGCTTCACGCATCTCCAAAGCCGTATTCACTCGCACCAGTTCCACACCGACCGGCGGAACCAGATTCACAGGACCCGAAACCAGTACAACCTGCGCTCCGCGAGCGCGCGCCGCATCTGCAAGTGCATAACCCATCTTGCCGCTCGATCGATTCGAAATGAACCGCACCGGATCGAGAGGCTCCTGTGTCGGACCCGCCGTGATCAATACCGTTTCGCCTTCCAGATCCTGACGCACCTGCAAAGACTTCACCACAACATCGGCGATGTGCTGTGGATCCGCCAACCGCCCCGGACCCGTCATGCCGCACGCCAGATACCCGGCATCCGGCTCAACGACAATCGTGCCGCGCTCGCGCAAAATCTCAATGTTCTTCTGCGTCGCCGGATGATTCCACATGTGGGTATTCATTGCCGGCGCAAGCACGACTTTGCCGGTGAAGGCGAGATAAGTGGTGGAAAGAAAATCGTCCGCATGGCCGTGCGCGAACTTGGCCAGCAGGTCGGCGGTGCAGGGTGCGACAACGAGCATTTCGTGATCGCGCGCAACGCGGATATGTTCGATGGCACTTGAGAGCGTCTCTTCCGCGGAGCCGCCAGGCGCGAACAGATCGGTGATGACTTTGTGCCCGGTTAAGGAGGCGAACGTCAGAGGCTGAATGAAAGCCGTTGCGGCCTTCGTCATGATCGTTTCCACTGCCGCGCCGCGCTCCATAAGCGCACGCGCAAGTTCCGCGGCCTTGTACGCCGCGATACCGCCCCCTACACCAAGCAGGACTCTCACAGGAAAAGGAAACTACTCTTCGGAAACGTCGACCAGCGGAAGACGCTGCGGATCGTCATATTTGACGAGTCCACGGCGGGTCTCTTCCATCGCGGCCACGGTCGGCTTCTTCGAAGTGGTTGGGAGGAACGAACGGGCTCCGCTCTGCAACTGGCGCGCCCGTTTGGCGGCCACGATGATGAAGCGGTAAGAACTCGATTCCGGATCGTCCGGAATGATGAAATGCGAATTGCTGCGAAGATGCTTCTCGGTCATTTTGTTCCTTCTCTAGTATCGCGCACTGAAAGGCTGTCGCGCTTACTCGAGATTCAGGGCCTGCTCGCGGATCTTCTCGATCTCGCTCTTGATCGCAATGCCATGGCTCGTGATTTCCAACCCGATACCCCCCACGCCATTGGTTTTCGAGAGAATCGTATTCGTCTCGCGGTTCATTTCCTGCAGCAAAAAATCGATCTTCTTGCCCATCTCACCGCCCTGTTGCAGAATCGAATCGAGTTCTGCGCAATGGATGCCGAGCCGCGTCACTTCTTCGCTCACATCGCTGCGGTCCGCAAGGATCGCAGCCTCTTGCGCTAGCCGCTGCGGTTCTATCGTCGTCCCGCGCAACAGTTCTCCAAGCTTCTCCTCTAGCCGCGCCCGATAAAGTTCGGTCGCCTGCATCCGCAACTCCCCGATCTTCGCGCCTCGGCTGCGGACGCTCGTATTCAGCGCGATCATCGCTGCCACCAACTGCGTGCCCTCGCGCTGCCGGAACCCTGCAAGCACGTCCAGCGCCTCGTCGAGCGCCGAGAGAATGATCTTTTCGTCATCGGAAGCCAGCTCCCGATCGCTGCTTGCCGAAATCATTCCCGTCACTCGCATGGCGGCGTTTACATCCACCGCCGCTTCAATGCCTGCCACTGCCGCGGCATCGCGAACGGCGGCCAGATAGGCTTCGAACATGGGGCGGTTGAGGCTCAACGCTTCCACCGAACCCTGACCCTTCACCACCCCAACTCTAACCTCGACATGCCCGCGCTTCAGTCTTCGCTTTATCGCCGAGCGTATTTCGTTTTCCACCGACAAATCGAGCGACGTGTGGATCTGGATGTCGAGCCCACGATGATTCACCGTCTTCACGCTCACAGAAATCTCACCGCCTGAAGCTGCGCGGCGCACGCGGGCATAGCCGGTCATGCTGGAAACAGGGTGTGACGTAGAAAGAGAAGCCATGTTGAGAACCTTGATTCTAACTGTTTCGCGCGTCGCTGGTAGAATTGTGATAATGCGAACCGTCGCTACCCTGTTGGCCCTTTGCCTCTTTACCGCCTGCTCTGACTCGAAGCAGACATCGGAAACCAAAGGGGAAGCGAAGCCCGTCTTCGATTTGAAGATCACGCAGTTCTATTCCGATCCTGCCGTCGTGAGAGGATCCGGCAAGGCCAACCTCTGCTATGGGGTCGAAGGCGCTGTGAAAGTGATGCTCGATCCACCCGTTGAGGACATGTGGCCGTCGATGGTCCGCTGTTTCGAAGTGAATCCCCAGGTGACGACAACCTATACGCTGACTGCGGAAGATGCAGGCGGCAAGAAAGTCACGCAAAAAACCATGATCCAGGTCGGGCCGCCCACCGTGAAGATCGTCGAAGTCTCGATCAACGCACTGACAATCAAGGCCGGCGAGTCCTTCCCGTTTTGCGTCCGCGCGATCAATGCCGCAAGTTGGAAACTTTCCGCCGGACAATGGCGGACGCCACCCGACAGCCGCGGCGGTTGCGCAGTTGACCATCCCAAACAGACGACAACCTACGTGATTACCGCCGTTGGCGCGATGGGCGAGACAGATTCCGAACGCATCACGGCCACGGTGCAACCATGATTCTAATTCCTACACTCATTTTTGTGACCTTCGTATCCTGGGTTTACGCCGCGTACAATGCCGTGAAACTCGCATCGCACCGCAGGCCAGAAGTGCCGATGTCGAACCTCATCATGAGCGGTGTCGCCTGGTTCAAGGCCGATAACTTCACCGAAGCGGGACGCCCCTATCAAAAGGCGCTGCTCACCTCATTCGTTGCGTTTTTCATTTGCATCGCCGTTTTGATGGTGCTTGTCATGCTGCAAGCTCCCTCACTTACCCCGCAGTATGATTTCAAGCCCCAATAGCGCCGCGCGGCCCGGCATCCGCACACCCAGAATTTCCTGATATCGTGCGCCATTGAAATTCATGACCTGCGCAAACGGCCGGATCCTACCGCTTGTGCGTCCCGCGTAGACATCGGCCACCGCATACGGATTGCGCGCAAACCTCTGCACCGCTCCGACGCGCACTCGCGCGTGCCATTCGCGATGCAATTGCCCTTGCCATCCCGCAACTCCCTGATGATTCGGATAGTTGAACGTGTACTTTGAGAAAGTTCCCGCCAGCGCGTTCTGCGCGCCACGCAGCCCCGTATAGCTGAAGTCGAACGTCCGATCGCGGCGCAGTTTGACACGCATCGCGGCTTCGACGCCAGTGAATCGCAGACTCTGGAAGTTCGTCGCTCGCCAGATGTCGGTGGGCGACGTCCGCACGTAGTCGATGCCATCGCGTTCTCGTCGATGGAAGAGCGTGACCTCGCCTCGTATCGCAGCAGAAGGATTCCAATCCACCCCGCCCTCATAGTTCCAAGCGCTTTCCGGCCGCAACAACGGTGAACCCCGATTGCCCGGATCCTGATAGTAAAGATCGGTGAACGTCGGCAATCGGAACGCCCGGCTCGCAGACGCGCGCAACTTCAGCGTCGAACGGATCCATGCGCCCCCTGCGATGCTCGGAACGAACTGCTGGTCGAATGAACGATAGACTTCCTCGCGCGCGCCAACCGAAAGAGAAAATCGCCGCAGCGCGCGAAAGTCGAGCGATGCGTATCCAGACCCGCGTGCCCGCGAATGCTTGCCAAGGTTGTTGGAAACGATGTCGTCGCGCCAACCTTCCACGCCCCAGTGCAAGCTGGTATTCGTCCCCAGCGGCTCTGTTCGTCTCACCGAAGCTTGCAGACTCTCCACCGCATGACGGTTCGTGAACACCTGCGGACGGTCGCGATAGAGCACAAACAAATCTGTGTGTTTTCGGAATGCCGCCGAAATCTGCGTCCTTTCTCCAAGAGACTGCTGCCCCGACGCCCACCACGTTTTCGTGCGTTCCCACGAATTGAAATTGCCGTAAAACTGTTCCGCCCCGAATGGCTTGTCATTGTGAGAAAGCAATATACTCGATGTCCCCACGCTCGTACGAAACGATGTCGAACTCGTCAGTGCCAGATTCCGATAGTCGCGATTAGGCATAAAGCCGGATGAAAAATCGCGATACGCGGATAGCTGTTGGCTGAAGTTCGCACCGCGCACGAATGCCCCCGAAACTCGCTGTTGATTGGTTCCGAAGCTGCCAGCCGCTCCCCGTATCCTCAACTCACTCGTCTCTGGGGGTTTGGTGATGAAGTTGACGACGCCGCCAATCGCATCCGACCCATAGAGCGTCGAACCTGCGCCTTTCAGCACTTCTACGCGATCCAAAGTCTCCACTGGAACCGGGACATCCATGCTGTGATGGCCGCTCTGCACGTCGTTCAGCCGCAGCCCGTTCAACAGCACCAGCGTCTGTCCGAACGTCGCCCCGCGAATCGACACATCCGTCTGGATATTGCCCACCCCGCGCTGGCGCAAGTCCACGGATGCATCGCGATTCAGAAAGTCAACGAGCGTGTTCGCCAGAATCGACTGCACGCGCACTTCCTGCCTCCGCACCGCGCGATCGGATTCCTCAATAGCGACCGGCTCCGCCGTTCCGGTGACCACCATGACGTCCTTGCGAGCAACTTCCTGCGCCAACAAAACCAGCAGCAAGATCACTTCGGCTCCTGCTGTGTGGCGCAATAAATCGAGCCGCCTCCTGCAGCGATCGCCTCTACATTCAACTCATCGGATATCCGCCAATCGCTAGCCACAGCTCTCGCGATCGACGGTTGCAACGCGGCAACCGCCGCCAAACACTTGCGTCTGGTCATGATTTTCCATTGTCCCGCAAAACGAAAATGCGGCCCACCCTTGCGAAGTGGACCGCACTCTCAAACCGAACTCGAATTGAACCTAGAACGAGTACCGCAGACCCAATTGCCACTGACGAGGAACGTAAGCGGCAAAGGCTCCGAAGATGCGCCCGGCGACACCGGGGCAATCCACGCAGCTGTTCGGATTCGCCAGATTCGTGTGGTTGGTGAAGTTATACGATTCCGCGCGGAACTGCAAGTTATGCCGTTCGGTGATCGCAAATGTCTTGAAGAACGACATATCGACCTGCTGGAACGAGGGACCCTCGATCTCGTTGCGTCCCACCGTTCCGAACGTCGCGCGCGCCGGGCGCTGCCATGCGCCATCGGTTTGCAGGTTGCTCGTCAAAGGAGTGGACGTGGTCTTGAACCATCCGAACTGCGTCTGTTCGGCCACTGAGTAGTCACCAACCGCATTCGGACGGCACCAGCCCGTGTCGCGATCCGCATTGCAATCGCGATAGCTCGGTGTGAAGGGCTGGCCCGACATCCAGTTGTAAGTTCCATTCACCTGCCAGCCGCCCAACAAAGCCTCAACAGCCTTCGGAGCGCTGGTCATGTGCTTGCGACCTTTGCCGAAGGGCAATTCGTAGACTGTCGCCACAAAGAACACGTTCGCACGGTTGTTGTTCGAAACGCCGCGCGCGAGTCTGGCGTCGCGCGGATAGTACGTTGCGTCGTAATCGATGTTCTTCGAGTAGGTGAAGTGCGTCATCACCGACAGGCCGGCGGCGAAGCGTTTGTCGAACTTTGCTTGAATCGAATGGTAGTTGTTGCTCGCATCGCTGCCGTAATAGCGCAAGTTCTGCGACCATCCGAACTTCTGGAAGAACGGCTTGCGCTGATTGGTGGTCAGGGTTCCGAAGCCGTTGATGTCGGCTTGGTTCGGATCGTAGTCGCCACCGACGCCCGCGAACACATGCGTACCCTTGGTGCCGACATAGCCGACTTCGCCGGACATGCCTTGTCCCAACTGACGTTGAATCGTGAAGTTCCACGAATCCACCGTGGGGAAGCGAATCGGGTTCGTGATCACGAACGCCGTCACGCCATTTGGCAATTTGTTGAACCCGTTCGGACCCTTCGGTTGCGAAGCCAGAATCGCCGCTGGATCGAGCGCCGTCGGACCCTGCCCTAACGTGAACACCGAGTCGAAATTATTTGCCGGTTGATTCGACTGGATGCCCAACACGGGCAGATTCTGGGTCACGTTGTGTCCGAAGATCGAACCGAAGACGCCGAGATTGAATCCTCGTCCGTAACCCGCGCGGATCACCGTTTTCGTGTCGATCTGATAAGCGATACCCAAGCGCGGCGCGAAGTTCGTCAGCGGTGCCGTGACGTTCAAGGCACGATTGACACCGTTGACGCCCGCCACTTTGACTTCACCCGTCTCCAAGTCGACGAACCCACCGTTTCCATCGCCGTTGACCGTCTGCGGACGGTAGATTTCCCAACGCAGACCATAGTTCACTGTCAACTTCTTGGTCACGCGCCACGAATCCTGTCCGAAGAAGAACCAGCGGTTTTGTGTCTCGCGAGCGTTGAGCGAATTCGACACGTATCGCTCGAAACGAGAGACGTCGCCAAGCAGAAAGGACGCTAGCCCCGATCCGCCGCTCGTTCCCTGTGTGCGTGCCACATCGAAGTTCAACTCGCCGGACCGGTGACGGTCGCTAGGCACCCGTAGATTGAGGGCCTGGCGAATGTCCGCTCCGAACTTGATGGTGTGATTGCCTTGAATCTTTGTCCAGTTGTTGACGAACTGCACTTGCTTCTCATCCTGAATCAGCGGGCAGTTGCAGCCGTTCACTCCCAGCGCGTAGCCGAAGCGGAACGGTATCGCTCCACCGCTGCCATAGCCGTTGATGAAGAAGCCCGGCATGCCGGAAGTGAAGTCGTTGTCGTTGTTCAACCCTGGAATTCCGGCGTCTTTCGCGGGAGCGGTTCCAATCCCGTTCGGCTGCACAAATACCTTGTAACGCACCCAGCCGAATCGGAAGTCAGTGAGCAGAGTTGGCTTGAGTGTGTAGTCGAACCCGCTGGCGATCGATTGATTGCGGGTGTCCGACTTGCCGGCGAATGCATTGATCGATCCCGAAGCGTCGAGTCCACCGCCGCCTGCCAACAGCCCGTAAGAGCCGGGAGCGAGAATCCGAAACTGCTGCAAAGTATAGCGTCCGAACACGTGCAGCTTCTCGGAAGTGAAGTGATCGACGCGAACGTTATAAGACTCGTCGTCGTATTTCACTCCACCGGAAGACGCGAAGTTCGGTTGATCGAGAATCGCGCTCGAGTTGGGCAGCGGAATCAGTTTCAGCAGATTCTGCGCCTGCGTATTGAGTCGTGCCACCGGAATCCTGTCTCCTGCAAAGCGCTGCCGCGTGGCCGGTGTCGGGCCGCTCATCGGGTCGAAAATCGGCAGGTTGAGACTGCTGAGGTCGCCCTGGCGTTCCGCCGCCGAAGGCACGCGCAACAGTGCGCCGCCACCCGTGTTGCGCCGCGTTCCTTGAAAGTCTCCGAAGTAGAACAGCTTGTTTTTGATGATCGCGCCGCCGATTGCGCCGCCGAACTGATTCCACTGTGTGAGCGGAATTGTCTTGCCGTTGGAACCTGGAATCACCCTCGACTGCGTGAACGGATTGCGCGCCTGCATCACGTTATTGCGCAGATACTCGAACGCGCTGCCGTGGATCTGGTTGGTGCCAGACTTGGTCTGCGCGCTCACCACCCCAGCGCTGGCAACGCCGAATTCCGCGTCGTAGTTGGCTGTTGTGATCTTCGCTTCTGTCACCGATTCCAGCGTCGGATTGATCACAAGCCATCCGAGCACCGCGTCGTGATTGTCCGTTCCATCGAGCAAATGGCTGGTTCCCGCGAAGCTCTGGCCGTTGACCAGCATGCGATAAGCACCTTGCGGATTCTCCGCCGAAGCCGCTGTCGCCGAAGTCGGCCACGCCACCACACCCGGAGTCATCAATTGAAAGTTCGAGAACTTTCGATTCAACGTCGGGATATTCATGATCGTCTTGTCGCTCCAGGTAGTTGAGACATCCGAACGTTCCGTTTTGAGCACCGAGCCTTCGCCGGTGACTTCCAAAGTCTGCGTGACCTCACCGATCTGCATCGCGATATCCACCCGCGATTCGGCGTCGACCGAGACGCTGACGTTGTCCTGCACGTACGCCTTGAAGCCCGGCGCCTCCACGCGGATGCGGTATCGACCGGCGATGAGAAATCGCTGGTTGTAATTGCCGGATTCGTTGCTGGTTGTGTTGACGCTCACGTCGCGGCCTGTGTCCGTGATGGTGAGCTTGGCTCCTGCCAGGACCGCGCCGGATGAATCCGAAACGGTGCCTACGATGCTGCCATAAACTGCTTGGGCGTGCATCGAAGCGGGGATGCCGAGAGTGAGAGCAATTGCGGCTGCGAGTAGCCGCGGTAGTTTCGCCTGCTGCATGGGGGGGGCGGACCTCCTGAAAAATGCTGACCTGAATGCGAAAACCAGTCTATATCATTTGCCCGTTGAAAAATAGTTATCCTTTGTCTCATGATCAAGAGTGCACTCGCTCTGCTTGCGGCGCTGGTCCTCGCTGGGTGTAGCGCGAGTGAGCCGCCTGCCGTGCTGATAAAGAAAGCAACAGCGAAGCCGCCAGCGGACGAAACACGACGCTTCCCCGCCGACGGTCGCGAGTCCGTCGAACCCGTTGCGGCTCCCCTGTTCGGCAAGGACTTTCTGCCCGGTGGCAACATCGCCACTTACAGGAAGGCCGGCAAGACGTGGAAGCAGTTCGTGATCGAGAATGACGACGGCGGCCAGACTGCCGTTCTCTTGAGCAAATGCAAGGATTCGCTGAAAGATCCCAAGTTCATCGCCCATATGGGCGGATACTTCGGCACCGATGGCGATCGTCCGTTCTTTGTTTTCCCCAAAGGCCGCTGGCTTGCCGGAACCGTTGGCCTCCCAGAAAAGGAGGCTGACACGGCGGGCCGCATCATGGCACTACGTCTGGATTGAAAGGCTTCACCCATTCCATCACCAGATACCACGGCACTCGTACGAAATACTCCGCTCGGTTAGGCGCACCTTCGATCGGCGCAGGCTCGTCGAAGTGGACAAGCTGCAAGCCTGCGCCAAGCAGCAATCGCATGTATGTGCTCAGCGGCCGGTGATAGTTGGCGACACGAATCCCGCGATACTCGCTCCACATCCGGCGTTCACTCAAGTAATTGTCGACCGGATAATGCAGCCGTTCACCGTTCGCACCCATGACCCAACCTTCGTCGCCGCAGGCGGATTTGAAGCTGTTCAAATTGGCGATCAGGAAACGGCCGCCGGGCTTGAGCACGCGAGCCATTTCTGGAATCGCCGCATCGAGATCCGGGATGTCGAGCAGCGATAGATAGCTCACCGCAAGATCGAAGCTCGCCTCCTCGAATGGCAGCCTCTCCGCCGCTTGCTTCGATGTAGGTGCTCTGTGAATCCCTTCCGCGCGCGGCGTCAATCAGAGCCGCTGTGGGATCGATGCCCGTAACTTCAACGACCCCATGCTGCTGCAGCATCCGGCAAAAACGGCCTTCTCCACAGCCAACATCGAGCACGCTTTCCGGCATGCCCCGCAGCGCTCGCGGAAGCATGACCGGATCGAGCACATAGCGCCGCCCAAAGTCGCCGTGCTCTCCCATGTCTGCGATCCATGCGTTCGCCGATTCCTGCCAGCCGTTGTTCATGGTTTGCTCCATTCCATCGCCAGGAACCATGGCATCCGTGCGTACTCGAACGCCCGCAGTGGTGCGCCTTCGATTGGCAAAGGCTCATCGAAGTGGACAAGCTGCAAACCTGCGCCAAGCAGCAATTTCATGTAGAGGCTCAGTACTCCTCTAAGTAGTTATCGACCGGGTAATGGAGTTTCCCGCCCGTCGAGTCTTTCACCCATCCGCGATCCGCACAAGCGGAATGGAAGCTGTTCAAATTGGCGATCGACAGTCGGCCCCGGGCTTGAGGACACGGGCCATTTCGGGAATCGCCGTCTCGACATCCGGGATGTCGATCATCGATAGATAGCTGATCGCAAGATCGAAGCTCTCGCTCTTAAAGGGTAGCTTCTCGGCGAATGCTTCCACGTACGTTCCCAGCGGATCCCGTCGTCGGGCCGAGTCAAGCAGCCCAAGTGTCGGATCGACCCCGGTTACCCCGGCAACGCCGTTATTCCGCAGCATCCGGCAAAAGCGCCGCCCAAAGTCCCCATACTCGCCCATGTCCGCAATCCAGGCGTTCGCCGAAGCTTGCCAACCATTGTTCGTCATTGGAATCACTGGATATTGAGATTGATCAGGTTGGCTGCTTTGCCATCCGCCGACAACTGCACTGCGACAACTCCGCGGCCCGTCAATGCGACGGGGATCCGCACTTCGACGACATCGAGCCCCGGAAAGTCCTGCCGCGCGATCGAGACAACCTCGGCCTCAACGCCTCCCATCATCACACGCACTGCGGCTGCATTGCGCACGCCGGTTGCCTGCAGGCGCACCGTCGATCCAACAGCCACCCCGTCCGCATAGCCTCGCGCCAAGCCCTTGCCGTCTCCGGATTCTGTAAACAACCCCGGCGCAACGGAATCCACAACGACATAGGCGATTGCCACAACTTCATCGCCGCGTTGTGCGCGAATCGCTGCCCGTCCCGGCTTGGTTTCCGCAGGCACCTCAAAGGTCACGTAGTCGGGCGCAACCACATAGAGCCCTGCCGAGCGAGTAGCGCCATCACTGTCTTCGATGAGGATCCGCAATCCTGCAGCTTCTTGCGGCCATGCGCCTCCGGCAACGACGGTTGTATTCGCGAGCCCCTGTTTTTGCAGGGTCGCGAGGCTCGATGGTGCGAGCGATCCGGCGAACCCGCTGGCGTCGTTGACAGCGGTGGCGTTGCCAGCTTCTCCGATGCGCTCAAAGTCCGCGCGCAAAGTGACCGCCGCATTCGGCGTATCGATCCTCTGGCTGCGTTCGCCACCGTTTGACCAGGCCTTGAATGCGTAGCGGCCACCGTCCAGGTCCTGATCGGGAATCGTAAAGTCGAGACCGTATCCAGCCCAGGAAACAACCTTTCGTGGAGCCGTATAGCTGAAGCCGTTGACTCGAAACGCCAGCCCAACAGGCTGGGACTCGAACGTGACGTCGACCAAAGTGGGCCTCAGCTCGCGTGTGATCGTGCTGACTTCACCCGCGCTGTCGCGTGCCCGCAATTGGATCTCCAAGTAGCTATTCTCGGTCGCTGTGAGGTCTTCGGGACCGGGTCCGATCAGCGTGAGTTCTCGGCCAGTCACCGGACCAAGAAAAGGATGCGTGTGTGTGTCGTGGTGCAAGATGACGGTCCACGTGAGCGCCACTGGCGGCAGCGTTCCGTCTTCCGCATCTGTCGCCGTCCCGGCAAAAGTCAAGGTCTGGCCGACCGCGAAGTTCGTGGGTCCCGTGATTATTGGAACGGGTGCCGTATTGCCTGCGAAGATCCTTACGCTGGCCAGTTGCGAGAGCGCGCCTTGTTGGTCTCGCGCACGCAACGTTGCGGTATAGGCACCGCCTCGCAAGTACGTATGTTGCGTCGTCTGCGTTGTCGTTGTGGCCGTGGGGCTCTGATCGCCGAAATCCCAGAGATACGTCAGCGTGTCGCCCGCGTCGGGATCGGCGCTGCCTTGTGCGCTGAAGTTGACTTGCAGCGGCGCAGGCCCGGAAGTGGGATTGGCGCTGATCACCGCAGTCGGCGCGGCGTTCGGACGTCCCGCTGTGTAAGCGATACGGCGGATCTGGCCTCCGCTCGCATAGGTCGTGTAGTAAAGCGCCTGACCGCCATTGAAGGGTCCAAAGGTGAGGTGGACGGCGGAGTTTCGACCGAGTCCGCGGATAAAGTCAGCGACACGCCAAGTGCCATCCGACTGTTGGCTCATACGGAAGATGGATCCGCACACATAGTCGGCGAAGAGGAAGCCACCGTTGAATTCCGCAGGCCAGGCGCCACTCGGAACGAAGGCTCCTCCGGCAATAGAGTTGCATCCGCTGCTTTGGGTTCCCGGCACCGTGACGCCGTGCGGATACGCGTATATAGGGTCTGTGAATGCGACCGGCGGCGCGGGGCAATTGGTGCGGGATCCATTGACGCAAGCGCCCTCGCGAATGTTCCAGCCGTAGTCGGCGCCTCTCGCGCCGAGATCGATCTCTTCCCATACATCCTGTCCAACGTCGAGGATGAAAAAGCGATTTTGCGCGAGGTCGTTGCGGTCGAAGGCGATGCGGAAGGGATTGCGAAGTCCCCAGGCGTAAGTCTCTTGGCAGCGAACTCCAGTTGGCGCATTGGCGAGATTGCACCGCTGTGTACCGGCACCCGTATAAGGATTGTCCGCCGGGATGTTGCCGTCACGATCGACGCGCAAGATCTTGCCGAGCAGCGTGTGGACATCGCGTGCGGCATCGTTGGTTCCGGCACAGCCCGTCCCATATGGATCGCAGCCCGAATCGCCGGTCGAGATGTACAGGTAACCGTCGTTGCCGAAGTGAAGATCGCCAGCGTTGTGATTGCCGTTCCAGGATGGGATGTTTTCGATGAGCGGTTTTTCAGAAGCCGGGTCCACGATGTTGCCGCGCATCGTAAATCGCGAAACGCGGTTGAGCGGCATCGGGTTGGTGCGCGATCCGCAGGTGGATCCCTCGGTGCGAAAGGTGTAGTAGAGATAGATGTGGGAATTCGCCGCGAATTCGGGGTCGATGGCGATGCCGAGTAAGCCGCGTTCGGAGTTCGTACAGATTCTGGTGGAGGGAATCGTTAGCGCGGGAGTGGCATTCAAAAGACCATCGGTCACGATGCGCAGCGTCCCGCCTTGGGCTGCGACGAGCATGCGGCCGTCAGGGGTGAAAGCGATCGCCGTCGGCGCGGAAATAGTCGCCACGAGCGTGTTCGTAAAGCCATCCGGGATAGTCTGCCCAAACAGCGAAACGGCGAACGAAAGGACGATGAGCCTCATGGCTCCATCATGCCATCTTAGTGACTGACGAGAGACTCTTTGCGATTATTGGCGAGCGTCACCAGGTGATCCACCTCTGGAGACTCGGACAACTGACGGACTCCCAGACCGAACTCGCTCGCTTCGTGGTAGCGGCCCAGCGCCACGAGAGTCTTCAACAGCAGGACGCCGGACTCGCTCCCGTAGGTCGAGTCGTTGATCGCGAATGCGTTGAGGAAACAGCGTTCCAGGCTCGCGAGCGCTTCTTCGTAGCGGCCTTCGCGGAAGTTCATGGTTCCTTCGGCCAGATCAAGATGTTGATGCATTTTCGACTTTCCTAAGCCCAGGCGGCGGCGTGCGACGTTGAGTAACTCTTCGGCTCGTTCGTGATCTCCAATAGCGAGGGATTGATCGAGGCCGTTCATGAGTAGGCCCAGCGAACTGTTGCGTTGGATTAACCCAGGTAGGTCAAACATCAGCAACAAGCCCATCAGGGCTGCCGCCATCAATAGCCAACCAGGTCTCGCGGCGTTGTCTTCTCCCCAATAAGTGAAGAGGACGATGAAAGCCATGAGTCCGAAGATCAGGAGTTTCAGAATTGCGGAATCTCGTATCAACATGTCAAGCTGCTCCTAGTACTTAGCTATCGGCAGCACTAGTACCGAACTTCAGAGGGTTTGCTAGCTAGGAAATGATTTTCTTGCGGACCGCGTACAGCACGATTTCCGCTGTGTTGTGCAGGTTCAGCTTCTGCATGAGGTTGTTTCGGTGCGTTTCCACCGTATACGGACTCACATTCAAAATCGTCGCCGCTTCCTTGTTCGACTTGCCTTCTGCCAGCAGTTGCAACACCTCGCGTTCGCGTTCGGTGAGCAGCAGATAGGAATCGGCGACGCCCTTCTTCTGCATTTGGCGTGTGAAGTCATCCACCAGCATCTGCGCGATCGTGGGGCTGAAGAATGTCTTCTTTTTCATCACCGCCCGCACTGCTTTGACGAGATCGATTTGCGCGGTGTCTTTGAGCAGATATCCCTTGACTCCTGCAGATAAGGCGCGAACCAGATAGTCTTCTTCCTCGTGCATGCTGAGGATGATCACGCCGATTTCCGGATGTCGTTTGCCGAGTTGCGCGGCCGCATCCAGACCGTTTAGTTGCGGCATCGCAATGTCCATCACGACGATGTTGGGCCTGAGTTCTGAGGCCATGGCTACCGCAGAACGGCCATCTTGCGCCTCGCCAACCACTTGGAGATCAGCCTCTTTCTCGAGCAGCGAGCGCGTCCCTTGGCGCACGATGCCGTGGTCATCCGCGATAAGGATGCGGATCATGCCTGGCCTCGCGCCACAACCGCTAACTCGCCGCCCAATTCGTCCACGCGTTCCCTCATTGCCAATTGTCGGTCGGGCTCGGACTGGATCTGGACGGAACGGCCACGGCCTCTTTTTCGAGCAGCGAGCGCGTCCCCTTGTGGAGGCTGTCGTGGTCATCGGCGATGCGGATATGGATCATGCCCGGCCTCGCGCGAGCCCGGCGCGGATTCTGGTTCCGTTGCCCGGCGAGGTGAAGACCGCGAACTCGCCTCCTAATTCGTCGACTCGTTCGCGCATACCGATTACGCCGATTCCCGCCGACTGGCCCGGCAGAAATCCGACGCCGTCATCGGTCACCGTGAGCACCACTTCCGATCCGGATTCCTGCAACTGTATCTGAACCGATTTGGCCTTGGCATGCTTCACGCAGTTGGTCAGCGCCTCTTGCGCAACCCGGTAAAGACAGGTGCGCTGGGCGTCTCCAAGCCCCGCGATCTCGCTCTCGATTTTGACATCCACGTCGAGCTCGTTGTGCTTGGCGAAGTCTCTTCCCATCCACTGCAGCGCGGGGCCAAGGCCAAGATCGTCAAGCATCGCGGGGCGGAGTCCGCGGGCCATTTCGCGCACACTTCGCAGCGACCGGTCGGCGAGTTCGGTGGCCGCGATGAGATGTTCCAATGACTCGCTGTTCGAGGACTCGATCCGTCCGAGGCGGACACGCAGTGCAGTCAGTATTTGTCCGACCTCATCGTGCAGTTCGCGCGAGAGCCGTTTTCGTTCCTGTTCCTGGGAATCGATCAGTTTTTGAGAGAGGCCTCGCAGGTCGTCCTCCGCGCGTTCGAGGTTGTTGAGGTAGACCTCGCGTTCCACTTCATAGCGACGGAATCGCAACACTGCGAGCCCCGCCAGCAGAAGGCCGAAGATCGCGACGGCGGACAGAATACGCACAATCGCCAGTTGTATTTGCCCCAGCGTCGCGGCCATCGATTGATTGCGGGATTCTTGCAGTTCCCTCGCCACCGTCGAAATTTCCCGCGCGGTTTTGGTGAACTTCTCACGCATCGGTGTGACTTGGCGAGCGAGATAGGCGGGGCCGAGCAGGCGGCGTTCCACCTCTTGCCAGGCGGTGACCGTCCGGACACTCGAAACATATTCGCGTCGCGCTTCTTCGATCGCCTCCACTTGCGGACGCAAATTCCGCGGTGCCCACTGCGGCGCTTTGATCGGATAACTGGAGATTCTGCCCAGAATCCCGGTCAACTCAGTATCGACCAACTGCTGTTCCGGGCCGTTCAAAATGATGTAGTCGCGCAGCAGGATCGAGGTGCGATAGAGGTCGCTCTCGATGTCCGCGAGCTGGTTCAGAAAGGGCTGCGTTTCATGTCCGATGCGCGTCACTTCACGACGGATGTCGCGCAGCTTGAAGACGAGAAAGCCGAGCGCTGCGCCGGTAAGCAGCACTTGAGCGAGTGCCACCGCGGTGAGGATCGTGCTGGCTTTGGCGCGCATCGTCGAACCCTCATCATAACCGGATACTTTCGCGAGCACCACCTCTCTAGCATCGCTTGTTGCCCGTGCCATGTGGCATCCCGAAAAGGCTGTAGATTGGCCCAACTAGTGTGTTTTCGGGATAGCCTCTGCGGCGCTTACCGCGTAGCTTGGAACAAGAAGGAGCGCATCGCATGATCCAAAACGGACCGGCAAGGCAGCGACAGAACATCAGCGTCGTGATTCCCGCACTCAATGAGGCGGCAAACATCGCGACGGTGGTCGGCTTGGCGAAACGGTGTTCTGACGTGCGCGAGGTGATTGTCATCGACGATGGGTCGATTGACGATACACGCCGCTGCGCCGGGCAGGCCGGTGCCCGCGTGGTCACCAGCAGCCTGCTTGGCAAAGGCGCTTCGATGGAAGACGGACTGCACGAAGCCAATGGCGATGTGATCGTCTATCTCGACGGCGATCTGCGAGGTTTGGCCGCTGACCTGTTGGAAAGGCTCACCGCCCCGATTCTCGCCAATGAGGCGGACTTTGTGAAGGCGCGCTTCAGCCGTTCAGCGGGCCGCGTGACGACTCTGACCGCCAAGCCGCTCATCGAGATCTTCTTTCCCGAATTCGCCCACTTCGCGCAGCCGCTCGGAGGCATCATTGCCGCACGCCGCGAAACCTTATCGCAGCTTGAGTTCGAAAACGACTATGGCGTCGATCTTGCGCTGCTCATAGACGCACACTTCGTCGCCCATGCGCGGATCGTCGAGGTGGATATTGGCCACCTGGAACACGACAGCCAAACTCTCGAAGCGTTGGGCCGCATGGCCTCGCAAGTCGTGTGTGCGTTGATGCATCGCGCGGATCTCTACGGTCGGCTGTGCAGGGCGCAGTTGCAGGAAGTGCAGGAACTGGAACGGCGCAAGTCCTCGGCGCTTCCCGCAGTGATGAGTAAGGTTGGCAAAGCCGCGAAGCTCGCGCTTTTCGATATGGACGACATGCTGCTGCGGAGCCGCATCCTGCCGGAACTCGGCCGCAAGGCGGGCAAGCTCGATCAGATCCTGCATTGTTTGGAGCAGTCTTCCGTTGGGTCCGCGCACCGTGTCCGTAAGATCGCTTCGTGCCTCGCTGGGCTTCCTCGCAAGGATTTTGTCGAAGCCGCTCGCGCCATGCCGCTGGATGATCTTGCAGCCCGGCGCGTGGTGGCATTGCGCAAGCAGGGCTATTGCGTAGGCATTGTGAGCGATTGGTTCGACGTTATTGCGGAGACCATGCGCCGAAGAGTCTTCGCCGACTTCAGCGTCAGCAACCTGTTGCGGTTCCACGAGGGCAAGGCGATTGGCGAAATCTCGATCGCACCGGCGTTTCTGCACGGTGAAGACTGCTCCGAGAAGGACGCAAGCAAGTGGAACCTGCTACGCCACGTGGAAGAGCGGTTCCAACTGCCACCGCCGCGGGTATTGGCGATGGACGCGTCCTTGCCTGGTTAGCGCGGGCACCCTCACGGTAAGCGGACAACGGCGCCCGAGGTTCTCCGCGCGGCCCAATCCGACGCTCACTGGACCTCCCGAAGGTTCTCCCCCAAGCGGAAAACCGGCGCGTGCCGCGCCTAGCGGACCATCGGCAGGAACTCTCGGATCTGCGTGAGGTTCTTCTTCGCGTCTCCGGCGAACTCCGCGGCGGGGTTGATCGACAGAGCCTGCTGGATACTGTCCTGCGCTTTGACCAGATAGTCGCGCCGGTTGTCGCGGTTGAAAAGATCCATGAAAACCGTGCCGAGCATGTAGTAGCTGGACGCGTCGCCCTTGTCGGAAGAGATCGCCCTCTCGCAATACTCGCGGGCACGCAGGTAATTCTTCAATTCGGCTTCGCAGCCGCACATGCCGAAGTAGGCGCTTGACCGTTGTGTGGCGAAGACGCGCTTCTGTCCGGCATTGCGATGGGAGAGTCCGAAACCGATGAGCGCGACACCGACCTTTTGGTAGATGGGCGCGATGAAGTTGTCGAGTTCCAGATACTTTTTGTAGTCGATGAGGGCCTCGGCGAACTTCTTCTGCATGCGCCGCGCGTCGCCGCGGAAGAGATAGCCTTGCGAGTTCCTGGCCGATACTTCCACCGCTTTGTTTGCGGCCTCCTCGGCCTTGTCATAAGCCTTGGCAAGCAAGAAGGCCTCGGCGAGATGCGAATACGCCTGGGTGTTCCTGGTATCGCGTCGGGTGGCTTCGGACAACTGCCGGATGGCCTCGGTGGTGTCTCCGGACTCGACGAGGAGCGCCCCATAGTGGACGCGCGCCTCGACGTAGTCCGGATCGATGTCAATCGCTTTCTTGCAGGACTTCTTGCCGGCTTCGGTCTCTTGCAGGATCTGTTGGGTGAGGCAGAGTCCGAGGGCAGCCTCGGAGTACTGCCCTTCTTCCTTCAGAGCCTTGGCGAACAATTCGGCCGCGCGCTTGAGATCGCTCTCGCTCTTGCGGCGACCGTAGATTTCCATGCCCTGGTCGTAGAACTCGCGGGCGGCTTTTTTGATGTTCCGCTTGTATTGGATACGCAGGCTGACGGTGGCTTCCTGCCCTGGAACCACCAGCACTTCTTTGCTGGCCGGATCGTAGCCCATGCGGACACCCTTGATGACGTGGGGTCCTGAAGAGAGCCCGGGGATGCGCAGTTCTTTACCGGGACTCGCTTTGCCGACGAGTTTGTCGTCGACATAGACTTCCGTTTCGTCGAGATTGACCTCGACAATGAGCGTGCCGTTGGCGAGTTGCGGCTGTGATGCGAGCGTCAGCTTCGATCGGCGATCGCTGCTGAAGCCGAGCCACATGTCCGACGGAAAATCGCCGCGTTCTGTCGGAGTTTGACGCGCGCCTTTGCTGCGGGCATAGGCGCGGACTTCGTTGCGAACGTAGTCGATCAGTTCGTCGGCCGTGATGATGCCATCGCGCGGATCGACATCTGCTTGGCCTTCCCAGCCTTGCACCAGATAGTACGAGAAGAGGCCGAAACCGGTGGCGAGGGCCGGATCCTCGAAGCTGACTTCGCTTTCCCGGCTCGAAGTGAGCGTCAGAAAGTTCTTGGGCAGCTTCTGGAAACCCTCGTAAACGGCCTCCTGTGAGGTTTCGGGCGTGATCTTGCCGGAATGGCAGGCGTCGGTGAGTAGCACTTTCCAGGCGGCTTTGATGTCGCGCCCAAGAACGGTTCCGAGCTTTTCCATCGGATATCCTGTGGCAGCGATGTTGTCCTTAGAGACATCGTACGGCGCGAGATAGCCGCGGCTCTTGTCGACCAAACCATGGCCCGCGAAGTAGACGATGACGCGATCTTCTTCTTTGGCGACTTTGACCAGCCAGTTCTCGAGAGCATCCTTAATGTTGGCGAGTGTGGCTTTGGGTCCAATGAGTTTGCGGACGTTTTCCGGTTCCATGCGTCCACCCTCCTGGCTGATGAGGGTGCGGTAGACTGCCTCGGCGTCGCTTTCGGAAAAGCGCAACGATTCCTCTTTCGGAAGGTTCTTGTAGTTGCCGACGCCAACGATGAGGGCGTAGCCGCGCGGGGTGCGGACTTGTTGTCCCAATTCAGAGGGAGAGGCGACTCGCTTGATCTTAATGTCGCGTGCTCCGAGGGGATCTTTCGGTGCTTGAGCAAGAGCCGTCGCTACGGCGATGAAAAACAGGATCCTCATTTGTGCGCCACCCGGAATTCATAGATCAACGGAGCCTGCTTGGAAGTGGGCGCGGCGATGCGCGCTTCACCATCTTTTTCAAGACGTATCGTACGTGCGCGCAACGTGGATTGAGCCTTGGGCACGATCTTGCCGGGGTTCGCCGTTGCCTGAGGACCGGCGCGTTCATCGAGGCATCCACCACCGTTGCCGCCGCGGGCGATGAGCCCTTCTTTGCAGCGCGGGATCAGTGTGGATGGCCCGGTCATGGTTTTGGGGGCATCGTCGAACATCGGGATGCGGGCAAGCGGTTCCGGGCTGACGATCCAGTAGGTGACATCGAAGCCGGCAGGCCCGTCGATGACGAAGGATCCTGCCGAAGGAACGGTGAAAGACTTGCCGGGCTCGACTCGATTGTCAGCGCCATCGCCTGGCAGGAGCCGGTCTGTGGATCCATCGGATCCGCGATTGTAGACGTAGAGAAAGCCCGAGTAGGTGGTCTCAAACTTAAAGCGGATGCGATCTTTGGCGTCGAGGACGACGCGCGGATCGAGCGCTTTCCAGTCGGATCCTTCCTGGCGTTCGAGCGACACCTGGACGTAGCCGTCTTTTGTGTCGGTGGCGAACAGGGCGGCCGCGGCGAACAAGAACAAAGAGAGTTTCATGGCTAGTTGTGCTTCAGCTTGATTTCCATGATCAAGTTGTCGTTGGTGCTGGCTGCGGCGTTCGTGAAGAAGACGGTGTGGGGCAACTCCATCTTCGACATCGGTTGGGCGACTTTGGTGATCTTGATGTCGCGGCTGGCCATCTGGCTCTGCAGACCCTGAATCGTGTTGCTGAGGTTGTTCATGGCGAGCACCATGGCGTCTGGACGCTGCGGCGGCGCACCGGGCTGCCCTGCGGGCTTGCCGAGCTTTTTGAGCATGTCGTCGATGTTCTTGATGTCCTCAGGCTTCTCGGTGATCATCACGAAGAGGCGCTCGTCGCCCGCGGGGTCGTCCATCTCGAAGCAGTTCTGTGTGGGGATCGAAAGCACTTGATAGGGCTTCACAGTCGACGGCTCTTCCGGCAGATCTTCGGACGGGATCAGCGGCTGCCATTTGCCGGAGGTCGCCTGATTGAAGACATAGAGGAAGCCTCCGCGATTGGGAGCCATGCGGATGGCGACGCAATCGCCCTTCTTGAATGTGGAATCGGAGGGGACGGCCACCTGTTCGCCGGTAGCGGGATTGACCTTCATAATGTTGTAGCGCACGCCGAGGTTGGCGGCCTTGCGGACGGGGGTCCCGTCGGGCGTGTAGGCTGCGATGGCGTTCGACAGGGCCTGCTGAGCCTTTGCGGCGAGCATACTCGCGTTGGGAGGCATTTGGGGCGGACGCTGACCTTTGACGGGTAGCGTGGGTTTCGGGGGCGTGAGGTTGGCGGGCCTTGCCGCGACCGCGATGGCCTTGAACACGACCTCGGGCTGGTTGTCCTGATAGAACAGTTTTCGAGCGGCCAGATCCGGACCATCGGCGGCGAAAGCCCCGGCAACGAGTCCAAATCCCAAAGTGGCCAGTGTCATCTTCCGCATGGGTTTACGAATCTCCTTCATTGTCATCAACTTACTATTCACTGCGAGTGGACGCGTGGGACGACGCAAAGGTTGCGCACTACGCCCTTCAACACTATACGCGCAAACGGGTGTCAAAACCGATCTGCCTGGCATCGGATTTTCGCTCGGGTTGGCGTTCTGGAGCCGACTTTTCGGTGTGTTTTGTGAGGTTCGGTCTTTTCTTTTGTTGAAGTTCCCCCGGTTCGTTTCTGCATTTTTTGTTTGTGTCTCTCTTGTACCAGCGGGCAAATGCGAAAGGCCACGGCAGGTGACCTGGGAGCAAAAGTTGCCGCTGCCTGATTGTTGCATAGCGATGCTGCTGTATAAAGTGGTTCCGGGTAAGTTGCAGATAAGCCGGAAGAAACAGTCCGAACCGCAGGGAGGATTTGATCTCAAAAAGACTCGTATTGCCACTGGCAGCGTGCCATGACGGGAGAGGTTTGTCCAGTCCAACTTGCTCGCGCGCCGTTTGCGGCAACGCATGGCTGCGGCAGCAACGGCAACGGCAACGCACGAACTCATCTTCCGGCAAAGGACCTGCAATGCCGCAGCCTGCTTCGTCGTGTTCTTCATCTGCCAACATTGCGACCGTGGCCAACGCTATTGCAGTGTTTCCTGCCGCAACTAATCGCGACGGTCAGGGGCGGATTTCGTCGAGCAACTTCAGGGGTACAATCCGGGCGACGCGTTCCATGACCTTTTTGTTCTGGGCAGCTTTTTTCAGGTCGTATTCCGATTGCAGCCGCATCCAAAATTCCGGTGTGCTGCCAAACAAGCGGGAGACCTTCATGCACATCACAGCGGACAGCGGCTTTCGCCCGGCCAGAATGTCATGAACCATCTGACGCGACACCCCAAGAGCCTTGGCAGCGTCCGTGACGGACAGGCCAGTTTCAGGAAGAATGTCTTCTCTAATGATCTCGCCCGGATGCACGAGCGGCAATCCATTTCTTCGTTCCATCGAGTCTCTCCTAATCTTGCGCCTAGTGGTAATCTTCAAAATCAACGTCAAGCGCATTTTCGCCGGACCAGCCGAACGTGATGCGGTAATTCGCGGTGACACGAACAGACCATCGTTGCGGGTCGCCTCTTAGACTGTGGAACCGGTACCCCGTCACGTTCATTTCCTCAGGGCCACTTCGAGCGATTGAAGGACACGTACGCACTCCCTCACATATTCCGAGCCGATCCGTCTGGTCTTGCCGGTGAGGTAAATCTCTTCGAGTCCTTTGTTTTTGAAGCTGACTACCGCTCTCTTTATCCTATGCCGCTATGTTCGACCTGTCAACTATATAGTTTACAATTTATCCGACGCTCGATCAACTGTCCTTGTTGCTGAGAGATCGTTGCAAGGCGGTCCGCCCGACGTCCTTATGAGGCGAACAGGGTTGTCAAAATCGGAACTTGCTGCATTTGAACGAAGAGATCGCTGCCGTCCTGTCCAGCCCTGGCTTGGCGCCATTTGATCCCGCCCATCCGGACGCGGTCGACAATTTCGACATTCCTGCTGAGCCGAAGCTGGCCGTAAAGCGCCCGCTGGGCAACAAGCCACCGTTCAGCGGATCCAGTGATCGTAAACATGCTGTGATTGGCCTCGGCGCTTGGCGCCTTGGCATGTGGCAGCCTTGGCAATTGTCGCCGCCGTGGGCACCCTCGCCGGCAGGTGCCGTCGCGCGCCGCCGCGGAACAGCAGACTGGCCAGCGCGTTGTTGGAGTTGGGTGCCTGGATCGGGAAGCAGCTTTGATAGCGCAGAATGCCGCCAAAAGTCCAGCCGCTCACCAGTTCCTTCGTGGCCCGGTTGCGATTCCACTTCGGCGTGTCATAGTTCAACCCGACGGCCAGCACTTGAGGCTGGTCGTTGCCGAAAAGGTCTTCGACTGGAACGAATCCATTGCAACCCAGGCCCGAAGCAGGCCGATCGCGTCCACGCCGTTTCAGTAAGCTGTCCAAACGGCGTGTGTGGGTATCTGTCGCTTTTGGGCGGCCGGAAAGCGCGCAGCGCGTTCCTGCTCGCGCCCATCGACACCAGCAACTTCACGTGATCTCCCCTTACCAAAATACGGTCAGATGGCAAATTGCGGTCGCCCTGAAGGCCGGGGCGTCGATCGAATGACGCAGCCCTCATCGTGGGCCTTCAATGGCTTGCGTTCCTTTTTTGCCGCCAAGCAGGCAATGGCGTCATAAATGCAAAGTCACCGGCATGAGACACATGGCAATGGGATTCTCACGGCGATGCTTGCAATGGCAACGGGCCAATCCACAACATGTGACGAAACGGAACGACCTGATTGGAAGTTTGGCGGGGAGCTTGAGCTCAGTTGGACTCGGATTTGAATTGGGTGCACCAAGATGAGACTTCTTTTGGGAGCGCTTCTCGCAGTGCACGGTCTGATTCACTTGATCGGCGCGGCGAAAGCGTTCGGAATTGCTCAGGTTCCGCAATTGTTGCAGCCGATTTCAAGGCCAGCAGGAACCTTGTGGCTGATCGCTGCCCTGCTGCAATTGGCAACGGTTTTCGGTCTGCTTGCGTGGCCAAAGTGGTGGTGGGTTATTGGCGCGGTCGCCGCCGTCGTCTCGCAGGCACTCATCACGTCGTCTTGGAGCGACGCCAAGTATGGGACAGTCGCCAACGTGATTCTCCTCATCGCGGCGGCCTACGGTTATCTCTCGAATCGCCACGGAAGCTTCCAGGCGCAGTATGACCGCGCAATCGCAGAGAACACAAGGCAGTCCAGTGCGCTCCCAGTCTTGACCGACGCCGATCTCGCCCACCTGCCACGAGTTGTCCAGAAATACGTTCGCGCGTCCGGCGCCGTCGGGCAGCCTCGTGTTCGAAACGTCCGTGCCCGAATGCGCGGAAAGATCCGAGGGGCACCCGCCGAACCTTGGATGAAGTTTACGGCGGAACAGTTCAATACCTTTGGGGATTACCAATCCAGTGGGGCGCACCCATCCCGGTTTTTCCTCATGAAGGCTACCAAAGCCGGTCTCCCAATCGAAGCGTTGCATGTCTTCCGTGACGGATCGGCCACGATGCGAGTCAAACTGGCTTCGCTGGTGACGGTCGCCGACGCTGCAGGGGCTGAGATGAACCGCGGCGAGACGGTCACGGTACTCAATGACATGTTTTTGCTGGCACCTGCGACCCTCGTCACCAGCGATATTCGTTGGGAAGAGATCGACGCAAAAAGTGCCCGGGCGACGTTGGTCTATGCAGGCCAAACGATCAGCGCAAAGGTCACATTCGCCGAGTCTGGTGAACTGACTGACTTCGACTCGGTCGACCGCTTGCGCTCTTCCCCGGATGGCAAGACCTTTCAGCAGACCCGAAGGACTACGCCTGTGGCCGAGTATCGCGACTTTGGACCGACAAGGCTGTGGTCGACCGGGGAAGCACGATGGCATCCCACCGAGGGCGAGTTTGCCTATGGCCGGTTCGAGTTGCGGAGTATCGAATACAACATCGGAATGGCGAACTCTACAAACCAGGTCGCGTCCCGCTTGGCTATGACAAGGATTGGGGAGAGGGCCTCCGCATGACCCGACGCCAGACACTTCTTGCGTTTGGGGGCAGTATCGGCGTGGTTTCATCCGGCTATGCCTGGTCGGAACGGCGAGGGCTCACCAGAGCGGATATCGTTCCCGAGCCCACACCGGAACTGTCCGCGCAAATGAGTTCGCTTCTCTTCAATGCATCCCTTGCTCCGAGCGGCCACAACACGCAGCCTTGGGTCGTCCGGACAACCAACGACGGTCTGGCTATAGGCTCCGACCCGTCGCGCTGGCTTCCCAAGGTCGATCCCGGCAACCGGGAGATGGCCCTCTCCATCGGGGCATTCCTTGAGAACCTTCTCATTGCGGCGCCTGGTCACGGTTACCGGCCTGAATTTACAGTCGCCGCCAGCAATCCAACTGAGAGCGATCTGATCCACGTGACCTTGACGCAAACAACGACGCAAACAACGGAAACAGGTCGAGACGTACTCGAACGGCTTCGTCTCAGGCGGACCGTTCGAACCGGCCAACTGCAGCGGCCCCTGTCGGGCGAGGATGCACGCGCTCTCACCGCACTCATGAAGCAGCACGCATACTATTTTCCGCGCGAATCGCGGGAAGGCCGCTATCTGGCGGAGGGGACGATCGAAGCGAATCGAGTGCAGGCAGGCAGAGACGATGCACAGGCAGAGCTTGGAGCTTGGATTCGATTCCGCGACGAAGACGCCCGCTCCCATCGCGATGGCCTAACGCCGGAATCGATGGAAATCCCCGGCGTCGCAGGTTGGTACGTTCGCCATTTCATGAACCGCGAGAGCGTGATGGGCAAAACCTTTCGCGACCAGGGTGTCGATCGGGCGCGGCAGCAAGTGGCCAACTGTGGCGGCTGGATTGTTTTGACCAGCTCAGATCTTTCGTTGGGTGCGCTGCTCGAGACAGGTAGAAAGACGGAACGGATGTGGCTGGCGGCGCGCGATCCGCGGATCGCCATCCATCCCATGACGCAAATGCTCGAAGAGTCCCCATTCCGGGATCGAATCGGCGAGGAATTGAGCATAGCGAACCCAATTCAGTTTGTTCTCAGAGTTGGGTACGTGGAAAGCTATCCCCAGCCTGTCAGTCTACGAAGGCCCGTCTCCACGATTCTCAGGGCTTAGCGCATCGGCGGGAGGCGAAGCTACAAGACGCATTCGCGACGACAACTGGACAAAACGCCGGCGGCGCGATCCCTTTTCCGCTCCAGACCCGCCAGAAAACAGCATAGAATCGAAAGGATATGAATCGACGCACCCTGCTCAGCCTCGCCCCGTTTACCACCGCACTCCTCGCCCAGAACACAAAGAAGCTCAGGATCACTGCCGTCGAACTCATCCGCGTCGAAGGGCGCCGCAACGCATTCACTGGCGTCAACAATCAGCATCAAGTCCAGCCACAACACATCTACGAAGAACTCCGCCCCAAGCCCTACAAGGACTCACCCAATCCCACCCAAACCACCAGAAACATCTCCGCCATCTATCTCCGTATCAAAACCGACCAAGGACTCGAAGGCCTCTACGGACCCATCGACAAAGAAGCCGCTATCGTCGTCGATCAGCAACTGAAAAGCTTCCTCATCGATAAAGACCCACTGGCAGGCGAGACTCTCTGGGATCAGCTTTACCGCCTCAACCGCCACTCCCGCGCCAGCCACTTTATGATGGCCATCTCCGCCGTAGACAACGCCCTCTGGGACCTCCGCGGACGCTTCTTCAACACTCCTGTTTACCGGCTTCTCGGCGGACCTACACGCCGATCCGTCGAAGCCTACGGCAGTTGCCTCGGACACTCCGTCGAGATCGAAAAGGCCAGCGCAAAGTCCGCACAGTTCAAGAAAGAAGGCTTCCGCTATCAGAAGTGGTTCTTCGCCTACGGCCCAGGCGACGGCCCGGAAGGCATGGCCAAGAACCTCGCCCTCACCAAAACCCTCCGCGAAACCAATGGCGAAGACTTCGAATTCATGTTCGATGCCTTCATGGGTTGGGATCTCAACTACGCCATCGCCTGGGCCAAGCGCGCCGAACAATACCGGCCACACTGGATCGAAGAGGCATTTTCTCCCGACAAGATCGCCAGCTTCGCCGCGCTGCGCAAAGCTACGTCAATTCCCATCGCCAGCGGCGAGCACTTTTACTCGCGTTGGGAAGTCCAGCACTATCTGCAAGCGGATGCTCTGCACGTCGTGCAAGCTGACCCCGAATGGTGCGGAGGCGTCAGCGAACTCGTCAAAATTTGTACTCTCGCCTCCATCCACGATGTCCACGTAATCCCCCATGGACACAGCATCCACGCAGCCCTGCACGTCGTTGCCAGCCAATCGCCCATGACCTGTCCGCTCGTCGAGTACCTGATCGGCAAGATGGATTCCTACTATTTCTTCGAGAAACACGAGCCCCGGCCTGTGCAAGGCAAGTTCGAACTGAGCGATCGCCCCGGCTTCGGCATCGAACTCGACCCGGCGAAAGTGGAAAAACAAACTCCCTTCACCATCTGAGAAACTAGGATGGAATGCTGTTCTTCATCGGCTTCGGAATCCTGTGTGTCGTACTCATCGGCATCATCACCGCCATCGCCCAACCGCCCAATCGTTGGGTCGAGCGCTACGTGGAACGCAACAAGAGCCAGTTTCCCTCGAAAAAGACCAAGGCGGACTAGATGACCATCGCCCAGTGCAGGTTCTGTCTCGCCTGCATGGCGATGTACTATCCGCTCTATTTGTCCGCGAGTTTCCTGGTGGACGCCGCGCCTACGCTTATCCGAAAGGCCGTCCTCGGACACACCATCGCGAAGTTCGATCTCACGACACGCGGCTTCTCCGCGCAATCCTCTGATCCTCAAACCGGAACCCTTTCCGGCCGCACCGCTACCAGCAATGTCGCGATCGCCGCACTGCTCCTCATCGCCCTCGCCATCACGTCCCATCGCTGGCGCCCATTTCTAGGGCTCTTCATCGCCATCGTCGGAACCCTTGGCGGTCTCTATTGGTGGTTTTTCTTCCGCCGTCCACCTCCGCTTCATCAATGGCACGAAGCCGTATTTCTGCCGGTTCTGCTGACCGGCCTCTGGTTTCACGTCCGCGCCATCTGTGCGCCTTGGTGGATGCGCCTTCTCGCTGTCGTCACCGTCTTCGCACTGCCGCAACTCATCCTGCAACTCACCGTAAGCGGCCGTCGCGGCCCCGGTGGACCCACAATGCTGCTTCTTTTCACCATGGCACCGGCATTGCTTGCAGGCATTCTGGCAGTCATCGCGACGTGGAAAGCCCAGCATCCGGCCACCACGGTTCATTCGTGGAAACCAGCGCTAGCAGGCATCCTCATCACAACCCTCGCCGCCACGGGACTCACCGCCAAGGGCCGCCTGGACCAAGCCGCCGAACGCGAAGCACGCATCGCCGCCCGCGCCAAAGCCGACATCGTGAAAGCGCAGAATCACGGTCGTATCTTCTTTCAAAAGGGCGTCAACTTCACATCGGAAGGCTGGGCGCGGTACGGAACCGATCAGTCCGTTCGCACCCTCAAAGCCGTCCACGCGCGCGGCGTCGATTCCATCGCCCTCGTCCCCTACGGCTTCTCTCGGGCGAAGACTCCCGAAGTCCGCTATGGGAACCCCAGCGACGAACCGGATGACGGCATTGCCATCCTCACCGCAGCCGCTCACGAACTTGGTATGAAGGTGATGTTGAAGCCGCAAATGTGGGTTCAACCCGGAGGCTTTCCCGGCGCAGTCGAGATGCCCGACGCAGCGTCGACCAAGGAATGGTTCAAGCAGTACGCGGGCTTCACGGAGTACTATGCGAAACTCGCGCAGAAAATCCACGTGGATATCTTCTGCATCGGAACCGAGTTCGTCCACATGAGCAGGAACACAGAAGAATGGCGCAAGCAGATCGCTCTAGCCCGCACGCTCTATACGGGACCCATCGTCTACGCCGCCACCCAAGGCCCAGAGTTCGAAAACCTCGCCTTCTGGGATGATCTCGACTACATCGGCCTCAACAACTACTATCCGCTCCCCGACGATTTCTCAACAGCGGAACTCATCCGCAAAGTCGAAGCCGTGCAATCGAAGTACAACAAGCCAGTGCTGCTCACAGAAGCCGGATACGTGAGTATGGAATGGCCCAATCGCGCTCCTTGGGATGAATCGCCGCGCACCATGTCTCTCGAACACCAAGCCCGCCTCTACGAAGCGATCCACAAGGCGTTCTGGGACAAACCATGGTTTTCAGGAATCTACTGGTGGCGTGTAGGATCCAATGGCGAAGGCGGACCCGATGACAGCCACCACACCCCCTGGGGCAAGCCCGCGATGGATGTGGTGACCCGTTACTATCGCGAAGAAACTCGCACGCGCTGAGCCACAGGCTCATTGCCGCATTCAGGACACGCGATCAACGTCGCGATGCGATGATAGCGATGGTCAAAGATCCGCTTCACATCGCGATTCACTTTCAACTTGTTGATGAGGTCGCCAAACCAACCGCCCCACACCTTATACCAAACCACGTCGGTCATCATCGTGCCACCCTCAACCTCTTCGAACTTGTGAGTATGGTGCCACAACAGAAACGGGCCGCTGATCTGGGTATCCACAAACCCATATGGCGGATCCCACTTACGGATCTCGGTCTTCCAGCCGAGAGGAATGCCGTGCCACATGATCTTGTACTGAATGAGCGTGCCTTCTTTGAGGTCGATCGGAGTCGGTGTCACGATCTTGAAGTTGAGCCACGGCGGCGTGATCTCTTCCAGGTTCCTCGCATCGGCGAAGAACTCGAAAGCCTCAGCCCTCGGAAGGGGCAGGAATTGTTGCCGGCGGAGCACATGCAAGGACATCTACTGCCAGAGATGCATGTGCCCCGCGACCGGATCTATTGATTCGAAATCCGCTGCTTTTCTTCGTCTCTTTCGAGGTATGGAATGCCCTTTTGCATCCACTCCGGCTTCACCGCATCCTTTAAATGGAAGTCGAAAAACTGCTGCATCCGCACCGACCAGTCCTTCTGATTGTGCCTCCGTCGCAGGCCGTGGAACTCGCCGTTGTAGTTAAACAGATACGCTTCCTTCTCGTTGCGGCGCAGCGCCAGATACAACTCAATTCCCTGGTACCACGGCACCGCATCGTCCTGGTCGTTGTGCAACATCAGCAACGGAGTCTTCACTCGCTCGGCATAGAAAACCGGGGAATTCTCCATATATTTCTGCGGATTCTTGTAGAGCGGCGTCCCGATGCGCGACTGCGTCTGCTCATACTGAAACTGCCGCGGCATGCCCGTTCCCCAGCGGATCCCCGAGTATGCGCTGGTCATGTTGCCCACCGGCGCGCCAGCTTCTGCGGCCTTGAACCGGTTGGTCTGCGTGACCATATACGCGATCTGATACCCGCCCCACGAGTGGCCCTGGATGCCGATCGCATTCTCATTCACAAAGCCTTTTTCCACGGCCGCGTCAATTGCAGGCAGTACGCACTTGAGTGCGCTCTGGCCCGGATATCCAGGCGTATAAACAATATCCGGCGTCAGCACCAGGTAGCCGTTCGAAACATAGTAAGGGATGTTGATCGATGTCCCCGGCGTTGGATTTACGAAGTTATGAATCGTCTGCGAAAGCCTTTCGTAAATATAGACAATCATCGGATACTTGCGCTTCGGGTCGAAGTTCTCGGGCTTGAACAGTGTGCCGTTCAGCGATATGCCATCGCTGTTGCGAAAGCGGATCGTTTCCGCCGAACCCCACAGAATTTTCGCCATCTGCGATCCACCGTCGCTCACCCTCTTCGGATTCGAAAAGCTCGTGTTCGTCGCATGCAGATCGGGAAACTCATCGAAGCGCGATGCTGTGAACAGCAGAACATCCGCGTCCTTCGCGCGGCCGACAACCGCGTACGCTTTCGGACCCCAAAGCAATTGATCGATCGAGTTCCTGGTCAAGCGGAAGAATCCCGTCGCACGCGTCTCTTCACTCACCGCGCGCAGCGTCAACGGTGCGTTTAGGTCGAGCCCTCGATCGGTATCCTCTTCGTCGACAGCATCCACGCGCTGTACCCGGAACTGCAGTTTCTCACGGCGCCCGCGTCCGTTGGTCAGGTTGCGTGAAGCCTGCGAGGCGTCGGCAAAGACTTGCCAGATATCGTAACGGTCGTAAAGCATCACCGACTGCGAATCCTTTACCCAACCAGCGCCAGCATACGAATTGGCCGGGTCCGGCGTGTCGTCTTCCTCGTCGGCAAACGATACACCAAGCCCTTGCGTGACGTTGCGCGTCGTCGCATCCGCCGCGTTGACGATATGCCAGTTACCGGCCGAATAGAACAGCGCGAACTTGCCGTCAGGGGACCACTGCATCAAGCCACCGCCAAAGCCGCCGCCACGCACCTGTTTGGCGATCATTTGGCGCGCGCCCGTCGAGGTGTCGATCAGATAGTAGTCGCTATAGCTGCCGTCATAATCGGTCATGCGTCGATAGGCCCGGTTGTCGCCGCCGATCGCCAACGTGCCACTATCGGTCAGCGTGAGATCGGGGATCGATTCATTCGCCGCCTGCACAAACTTGCGTTCCGCGATGTGGAAGACGCCTCGATACGTGCGGGCGCGCTCTGTGTTCGCGCGGATCTTCTGCATCGGCTGCACCACGTCATCGCGCCAATGCCACATGTCCAACTGGACCTTGTTCTCATCTGGCGCAGCGGCAGGCGGAGCCGTCACGGTCGGCTTCCCCACCGGGACATACAACTTCTTGCCGTCGCGCGAAAAGGCTACTGCGCCACGTTCGACGATGGACATCCCATCCGGCATGCCGTCGACGCGGTTGGCGACAACGACAGCAGCTTCCGCGGACGAACCGCGAGGCCAATGAAAGACGGCGTACTTCGCTTCATTGAGGTTCGAGACAAAGGCGAGTTGCGTCTGCTCGCGATCCCATGCGAGCTTGCTGAAGCGTCCCTTTCCTACGAGGATCCTGGTCATCGAATCCGCGCCAGGCGCTACTGCGAACACGCCGTTCTCTTCGCTTCTGCGCGAACCAAGGGCGTACACCAACAGCTTGCCATCGCGTAGAAAAGTTGATTCGGTGACGTTCGCGAACGTCTTGTCAGAGGACTCTCCGACCACGAGATTGCGCAAAATCAGATCCGATCCATATTGCGGCGTCGCATTCCCGCGACCCGCCGCAGCGCCACCGCGCCGCTGGTCAGAGTCGTTGTTCGCACTCGGCGCTTCCACCGGGGTGACAGTAACCGCGCCTTCTTTGTGCAATGAGACCCAAGCCCCGCCCTTGTCAGGAACCTGAAATGACTTCACGTCGGCCACGCGCGTCGCCGATCCATCGTCAACCTTGACGACGATCACGCCACCCTTAGGCTCAGGCTTGCGATCCTTGCGCGCCTTCTCGCTATCGGCCTTGTTCGGAAAGAAGTTCGACACGACATACGCTCCATCGCTCGTGAAGCGAATAGTCAAGTTACGCCGCGGCGGCTCGGCTTCAGGATTCTGTTCGCCTGGGATGATCACCGGCGCTGGAGGCAGCGCGCCCGCGGGTTGCCGGTATTCCTTGCCAGTCGCTACATTGCGGACGATCAATTCCCCGTCATCTTCTTGCGGCATGTACGCATAGGCGAGCCACTTGCCATCGCGAGAGAGGACCTGCGAAGAGATGGTCCGCCAACTGTCGTAGTCCTTGTGTGAAAGTGGGCGCTTGCTTTGCGCCATCAATCTCAACTGCATCGAAAGGAGCACCGCCACCACCAGAACGCGAGGAAAAGCCATGCGTCAGATTATAGCGAGTTCGGCGAGTCGATCCTGTAGCGGCCGGGATGTCTGTATCGCGCTTGTACGCAACTTCCATCACTCCCACCTCGCGTCATCGTTAAAGCGGTTTCAAGCGCCAGTTCTTGTACTCCACCTTCATCGGCGGGCCCACGTGCACCTGCACACCAAGCATCCCCTCCATCACGCGCCCCTTGGCGTCATCGTCAATTGTGATGGACATCACACGGCCATTCATGGTGTGGATGAGCGTATTGCCTCGCACGATGAGATGAACGGAGTTCCAATCGGCCGTCACCGCGGCACCGAGTTCCTTGACGTCGCCGATGGTCGACAATGCCACCGGAACCCGGGACCCTGACACGCGGGTCACCTGTCCGCGAACAGCCAGAAAGAGTCGTCCCTTTTCCTCATAGTTATTGCCTGTGTAGCGATTCTGCCCGTCGATGTCGCACTGATAGCCGCGCATCGCGAACTGGTTCGCTGGTGTGACCGTGTCCGGCACAACAATGCTTCGATAGTTGATGCCGCTGTTACCGCGCTCGGTGATGCGATAGTCGACTTTGAGTTCGAAGTCTTTCACCGTGCCGCCTCGCCAGATGATGAACGTATTGCTCTTGATCACCGTTTCTGGAGTGATCTCACCAACCATGGCACCGTTCTCGACCCGCCAGTATTTCGGATCTCCTTCCCAACCCTTCAGGCTCTTGCCGTCGAAGATCGATTGAAAGCCTGGCTCGTCTCCTTCGATGGCGGCAGGGCGGTCGCTCTGCTTCGGAACGTACTCCTGGGCCGCAAGAGACAACAACAGCGTGGTGAGGATCATCCCCGCTAGCATATAAGACATGCCGCGCATTTGTGTGTTCTGCGGATCGAGTTCCGGACTCGACCCCGCCTACTCGAAAGCCACCATTGAGCTCGCCGAAGAGTTGGCCCTCCGCGGTTGGGACCTTGTCTACGGCGGCGCGCATTGCGGCCTCATGGGGCTGGTTGCCGATACGATGCTGGCCGCCGGACGCAAGGTAATCGGGGTGATTCCGTCGAGTATGGTGGACCGCGAGATCGCGCACACGGGGCTGACCGATCTGCGCATTGTCGAGACCATGCTCGAACGCAAAGCGCTGATGGCGGAGCTTTCCGATGGCTTTGTGGTGTTGCCCGGTGCCTATGGGACGCTGGACGAACTCTTCGAAATCCTCACCTGGGCACAACTTGACATTCACTCCAAGCCGATCGGAATCATCAACGTCAACGGCTTTTGGGATCCTTTGTTGCGGATGCTCGATCAATCCGTGCGCGAAGGGTTTCTGAAACCGAAGAACCGCGCCCTTCTATTGGAGGCTCCGACGGCGACGGAACTGCTGGGCAGTTTCTTCCAAGAGGCCGATGAAGAGATTCGGACGAAATAGACCCATGCCCAAACGCGAAGGCTTTTCCACCATCACGCCCTACATGATGTTCGACGATGCGCTCGCCGCATTCGAATACTACAAAAAGGCGTTCGGCGCCATGGAGATCTCGGCTCGGAAAGACGCCAACGGCATCCTGCGGCACGCCGAACTTCGCATCGGCGAATCGCCGATCATGATGGCAAGCACCGTTCCGGAATACGCTTTCTTGAAGGCTCCGGCGGCTTACGGTGGCTCGCCTATGCAGATCTTTGTCTATTGCGATGACGCCGATGCATGGTTCGCTCGAGCCATTGAACACGGTGCGAAAGAAGTGATGCCGATGTCCGATCAAAGCTACGGCCGCACGGGCGGCGTCGAGGATCCCTTCGGCTACACGTGGTGGATCACTACCCACAAATAGATGCAGTTTGACGTTCGAGTTCCGGGTGGGAGCCTTCGCGAGGCCGTGTCAATGTTCTGGCATTGGCGTGACTTCGAGAAGCCGCACGCCATGGAACGGCTCATGCCGAACGGCGAGATGACGTTGGTCGTTAACCTGCACGAAGACGTTGTCCGGGTCTATGACAGAGACAGCCTTCGCCTCACGCAAACCGTTCGCGGCGCAGTGCTGGTGGGTGCCTATTCGGAGCCAATGGCGATCGACTCCGAGGAACAGAAAGAGCCGGCGCGGCGTTTACCTGCTTTCGTCCTCCGGCGAATGAGTTCGCCAACGCTCATGTCGAACCTGCGGATCTTTGGCGAGGCGAACAATTGCGGTCGCGCCTGATTGCCTGCAATGGCGATGCGAACCGGATTTTCGATACAGCGGAACAGTTGTTGCTCGAACAGTGGCGGTCGCATCGAACGATGCACCCAGCGGCCCGGTATGCGGTTGCGGCACTTCGGCAGAATCCGCGAATAGTTCACGGCGTTTCATCCAGATTTTCAAAGAGCAAGCCGGACTCGCACCCAAGGTCCTGGGCGGATCCAGCGCTTTCAGCGAGCGACTGCCGCGGTGCATCGCGAGCGGTCCCCAGACTGGACTGCGATCGCACTGGACTGCGGCTATTACGATCAATCGCATCTGATCCGCGACTTCCGCGAGTTCGCCGGCATGAGTCCCGAACAGTACCGGAGCAATGCGAATGAGCATCGCAACCATGTGCCCATCGATTGAATAGGCTACGATCAAGGGCAAGGAGTTCGATCCAATATGAAACGAATTATTCTGCTCTCTCTCACAGCTTCGCTCTTCGCGGTCTCCGCGATGGCCGAAAGCTGGACCGGAACCATCTCTGATTCCAAATGTGGCGCGAAGCATGCGGACGCTTCCGAGAAGTCCATGGCATGTGTGAAAGCTTGCGTTGGCCGCGGCGGTGAAGCGGTCTTCGTTGTCGGGGATAAGGTACTCAAGCTCGATGCGGCTTCGAAGACGAAAGTCGCCGACCACCTCGGTCACAAGGTCGTGATTGACGGCACGCTGGCAGGCGACACCGTCACGGTCGCCAGCGTTAAGATGGCTGAATAACTGCGGTTTCGAATTTGCGAACGGGCGGGGCTTCGGCTCCGCCCTTTTGCTTTGGCGGGTTAGACGAGTTTGGTGTCGAGCTTGACGGCGGCTTCGACTCGCTTCAAATACTCAACTCGGGGAATCTCGACAGCCCCTAACTGGGCCGTGGCCGGGGTGATCATCTGCGTATCGAAGAGCGCCATACCGCGCTCTTTCATCCGGGCGACGAGGTGCGCGACGGCGACCTTCGAAGCGTTGGAGGCAGTGTGGAACATGCTTTCCCCCGCGAAGAAGCCTCCGATACCAACGCCGTAAAGTCCGCCGACGAGAACGCTGTCTTGCCATACTTCCACGCTGTGTGCCCAGCCGGCGCGGTGCATCTCGGTGTAGGCCTCGATGAAGTAAGGCGAGATCCAGGTGTTTTGATCCTGCCGCGGGACCTCTGAGCAGCCTCGAATGACTTGGTCGAAGGCTTGGTCGAAAGTGACTTGAAAGACTTGGCGCTTGAGCGTATGGGCTAGGCTGCGCGAGATGTGGAACTTGTCGAGTTCGAAGATGCCGCGCGGGTCGGGCGACCACCAGGTGATGGGATCGTCGGTCCAGGGAAAGATGCCGGATCGGTAGGCGAGCAAGAGGCGCTCGACTGTCATGTCGCCTCCGACCGCGACGAATCCTTCGCGGCTAGCGCGTTTCGGGTCCGGAAACCAGAGACGGTCATCCAGCCAGGAGAGGGTCACTTGGCGACGGCCTTTCGAACTGGTTGTTGTTCCGTTTCTCGATGGCCTCGGCGCGGACAGTGGCTGAGTTGGGGATCCGTTCCCTGACGGTCATTTGCTGACCGCCTTTTCCACGGACTGATTTTCGAACTCGTCGGTGACCCGCACGGCGATGGTGAATTCGTTTCCGGCCGAGGGTTTTTCGATGGAGAGTTTGTAGGCGAGGTCGCTGGAATCGCTGAGTCGCGTGGTGGGTTCGGCAACGATCCAGTCGCCGCCGTTGATCGAGTACTCGGCCTTGGTGAGGATGCTTTGGGCGTCCCTTGCTGTAAAGGCGAGATCGATCTTTGCGCCGTTGGTTTGGGCGCTCAGACCGACAATTTGAGGCCCGGAATTGTCGATCAGAAACTCGTCGGATTCAAGGACAGCGGTCAGCGTGTCGCCGGGCGTGTTGGATGCGCCATCATGCACGCTGATGCGGACTTTGTATTCGCCGTCGGCGAAGCCCGCGGAATCCCAGCTCAGGAACTTGTCGCGGAGCTTGTCCTTGAGCAATTTCCACTCAGTTTCTTTCACGCCCTTGATCTCCACCTTGAACGTGAGGGTGTCGCCGTTGTCGTCGCGTGAGAGCCAGCGGGTGCCGATGTGGCCTTTGGCGTAGTTCATGGTGACGCCGGTGTTGAGATCGGAGAGATTGACGGATGCCGCGCGGCGCTGTCCCAGGGCTGGTAGAGAAAGTGTGTTCGACGATGAGAGTCCGAGGAGCCCTAACGGGGCGGGGAAACGGTAGTTGGGCGGCGTGATCTCGATTTGCTCGATTTCCGGTGCGATGTTTATGGCTTGATAGGCGATGTCGATCCAGGCAAGGTCGGCGGATTGCGAGAGCGTGGCGCGGTACTGCAGAAAGCGGGCGGAAGGCGAACTGACGCGTCCGCGCTTTTCCGTGAGCGGCACGTTGGCCCATGCACTCCAATTCTTCTGCGGCGCATTGAGGTTGCCGCTGCGGGTTTCGAGCTTTACGCCTTGGGTCGCGCCGTGATAGCTGAGGCGTCCCCAATAGGTGAACGCTGCGGCGTCCAGCACTTCGCTTTCAACAGAACCTTCGGTTTCGATCTGGGGGCCGATTTGAAAGAGCTTTCCGATGTTGCCGGTAACCGCGTAGAGCGCGCCGTCGCGTCCGGGGACAAGATTGGTGACCTGGGTCGGCGCGAGGCTGACGAGAAGCGTTTGGCGATGGTCGGAGTCGATGCGGTAGATGGAGCCTTTGTTGCCGGCTCCGAGAAGGGGGTGTCCGGCGGCGTCGAAGGCGATTGCGTAGACGATGTCGTTGGCATGCTGCCAGACACGGCGGGGGAATCCGTCGGGCTGGATGCGATAGAGTTCCGTGCCGCCCAGGATGGCGGGGATCGTAGAGAAGGCAAGGGGCGCTGCGGCTCGCGCGGCGTTGGCGGCTTGGGCTGCAGCGGCGGCTACTGGCGAGACGGATGCGGGCGGTGGTAGAGCGATTGGAACTGCCCCGCCGCCTTTGTTTCCGGCGGCTGCGGCCCAGATCACGCCGTCTTTGGTGATGGCAACCGCGGTGACTTCACGCTTAGGGGATTGATGCAGGACGAAGCCTTCGCCGTTGGCACCGATGCGAAGGATAAGTCCGCCGGGTTCGGTCCCAGCGATGAGATTGCCGGTTCTTGGATCGATGGCGAGCGAGCGGATGTGCGTCTCATCGGCTTTGAAGAAGACGGATCCAACGCCGGCTGGTGTGACCTTATGAATTTCTCCCTGATTTCCGGTGGCGACGTAGAGGTCGCCGTTGGTAGCGAAGACGAGGCTCCAAATGTATTTGGCTTTGGGATCGTAGAAGACTTCCGGCTTGCTGTTACCTCGGATTCGATAGACTTTGCCGTCCGGTGCCGTTGCCGCGTAGATATTGTCGCTGCGGTCGATGGCGAGGGCGTGGATCTCGAGTCCTTCGAGTTCAGCGACGGTGGTGGCTTTGCCGGATGCATCGATTTTCGTGAGCTTTTCTGTGGTGCCTGTAGACGAGCCTCCGCCGATGAAGAGGTTGCCCTTGGAATCCTGTGCGCAGGCCCAGAGATAGGGGGTGGAAGCGTCGTGCAGTTCCTTGACTTGCGGAGCGAGGCTGAGGTGCCCGTCACTGCGGAGAGAGAGCTTGGTGAGTTTCGCTTTTTCGAAGTCCGCCATCTCGCCCTGGGACCAGGACTTGGTTTCGACTGCTGGTAGAAGAGTCGCTGCGCAGAGCAGAACGAGGAGCTTTGAGGTGGTTTGCATTGATTTTGCGATTGGGAGAACGAGCGCGGGCCGCATTTACCTCACCGTGACCTTGAGGGCGAAGTTGCCGGTGACGGCGTAGTCGAGTTCGACTGAGGATTGTTCTTGAGCGGTCTCGGGAATGCTGAAGAGCAGGCGGTTGCCGGTTCTGGCGGATTGCATCACATTCAAGACCGAGGCCGGCAGCGCTGGCAGGGTTTTGTCTTCCGCATAGACGGTCGGTTTCTGTTCGACGAGTGACACGTAGAGGCGATTGTTGCGGCGTTCCTGATTGATGATGGCGACGGTTTGTTGGATGTCGAGATAGCGATTGCTGTTGGCGGCGAAAGTTTGCACGCGGTTGAGCGTATCGGCATCGCTCAGCAGGATGCGATGATCGCCTTTGGCGAGACCCGCGGGGATGCGAACCTTGACATCCTTCTCAATACGCGCGCCGCGGAATGGGCGGAGGAAAACACGCACGGGGACTTCCGTTCCGGCTTCCACTTCGCTAGAGGCGATCCAGGCGCTTTCAATCGCGGCGCTGCGGCGCTCGGGAAGCATGTCGATGGTGAGGTTCACCGACTGCAGTTGCGGCGTATCGATGGCGTTTCCGAAGAGCTTGTTGAACTTGTCTCCCCACCAGCCGGCGAGCACCATGGGTGGCGCGATCGGCGCGTCCGTCGGCGCTTGCATGGTAAAGGCGCTGATGCGCGCGCCGTTGGCAAGGCGGATATCGCCACTGACTCTGTAAGTGGTGTTGTCGGCGAACTCATTCATCTGATCGATGGAGTTGAAAAGCGTGGACATCATGAGGAACGGGGTCCACTTGGGGTGGACGAAGACGTTGAAGTGGAGTTCTTTTTCACGGATGGTTTTATTATGAGTGCGCAGCTTGAGCGTGACGGGGATCATTTCGGCGGTTTCGCCGAGCAGGCCCATGATGCCGGAATGGCGATCTTGCCGGAGTGCGCCGACAATTTCCGTGGCATTCCCGAATTTATTGGGCTGGAATTGACTGGAAAGCACCATGAGAATTTCGCCTTTACTCATGGGCATGTCGATGGGTCCTAAATTGAAGAATGGATGTCCGAAGGCGAGGATGCGCTTGCCGTCGTTGTACGAGACGGTGCCGAGTCCGGTCATGCTCATGTCGCCGGAAACGAGAATGCCTGCGACGGATTCACCGGGCTTGAGCGAGTTCTGCCAGCCGGCGACGGGTTTGGGGGACATGAGGGTTCCGGTGGCGCCACCTTGGACGGGACGGACGCCCATTTGTTGGAACATGCCTCCGAATTCGCGGAGAGTGCTTTCGCCAAAGCCGGACAGGACGAGGGGTGTGTCGATTGGGACCATGAGCGGCTGCTGTTGTAGGAGTCCTGCGTCCGAGCCTGCGGAGACGACTTGGCGCAGCATGTCGCCTGGAAGTTGTAGAGCAGCCGCGCGTGTTGTGGGAGATTTTGAGTCGGAAGGCTTGGACTTGTCGATCTCGTTGATTTCCAGCATATTCTCGATGGGAGTGATGCCGCAGATAGCATCGGGCGAGAAGACGGAGAGGCGGAGGGCGACGGCACCGGCGAGTTTGCCGTCGATGTAAACAGGGCTGCCGGACATGCCTCCGGCGACGTTGGTGCGCTGGGCTTTGCCTCCCATTTTGCCGAGGATGATGTTCTGTTTGGGTCCCCAGGCGTTCTTCCAGATGCCGATGATTTCGATTGGGACGGCTTCGGCGTCGGTGCCCTGGAAGACGGTCCAGGCAGTGGCTTGCATGCCTGGTTTGATGTCGGCTTCTTTGAAGATGTCGACCTTACCGGCGGTGGGTGGCTGTTGCTGCTGCGCTTGGGCGATGGGGAGCGCGAGCGTCAAGAGCGCGGTGGCTGCGAGAACGATGGGAGAAAGAGCTTTCACTGTGATCCTGCTCGCTCTATTATCGCTCTGTGAGGATTAGGCCTCGGGCCGCCCGATTTCGGAGGCGGGGTTTGCCCGCTGCAAGGAGGCTGCCTTGCGGATCGATCGGGGCGGGTTGAGAGCGTGGAAGTATCCGCAATCGATGCGAGTCCGGCAACGGTGGGATGAGGAAGCGAGCCGAATTGGGCGACGCCCCGCCGAACGTTGGCTCAGTTGTAGTCCAATAGAGGGAATCATGAGAGCATTCCTGTTTCTGGTGGTCGGTTGCGCCGCCATCGCGGCCGCTGATCCGGATTGGCCAAGTTTCCGGGGACCCTTCTCCAACCCCTCCGCCACCAACGCCAAGCTTCCGGAACGATGGTCCACGACATCCAACATCGAATGGAACGCGGCGATTCCTGGGCTCGGGTGGTCTTCGCCGATCGTCTCGGGAAAGAGCATCTTTCTCACCTCCGTCATCACCGACGGCGATGCGAAACGGCCACAGAAGGGAACCACATATTCCAACGACTACACGGCGGAACTCAAGAAGCAGGGCTTGCAGGGCAAAGAACTGAGGGATCGCCTCAACGCGCGCGATTTCGAATTTCCAAACGAAGTCTCACTCCACTATTTTCTTTACTCGATCGATCTCGATTCCGGCAAGATCAAATGGAAGCGTGAGTTTTATGCGGGTCGGCCTCCAGGAGGGCGTCATCGCAAGAACAGCTTCTGCTCGGAGACCCCTGTCACAGATGGCAAGCGCATCTATGTCTACATCAATAACCTCGGACTCTTCACCTACGATTTCGACGGCAACAAAGGCTGGAACACAGAACACGAAAGCTTTCCAACGGTTCACGATTTCGGCACGGCATCCTCGCCAACTTTGGTGAATGACCTCCTTATCTATGTCAACGACAACGAGAAGGAACAATTCATCGCGGCTGTGGATAAGAAAACCGGCAAGCAAGTGTGGCGCACGAATCGCTCCATTCACTTGCAGGGTTCCGATCGGCAGACAGGCTGGGCGACCCCTTATATCTGGAAACACGCCTTGCGCACCGAGATCGTCACCATTGGCCCTGGCGTGGCCATCAGCTACGATCTCGAAGGCAAGGAATTGTGGCGTCTCGGCGGCATGTCAGCGATGCCCATCCCCAGCCCTTACGCGCACGAAGGACTCTTGTATCTCAACGGTGGATCCAGCAAGGCCTTAGCTGCAGTCAAGCCTGGCGCAAACGGCGATCTGACGACTCCCGATGGGGCGAAGCTCAACGACTTTGTGGCCTGGCTTCAGCCCAAGGCCGGTACGTATCTGCCCACCCAACTTGCCTATGAAGGCGGCGTGTATGTGCTGACGCACACCGGCATTCTGACGCGCTTCGATGCAAGAACCGGTGTTCAGACTTACAAAACGAGAGTGGGAGAAGGCGGCGATTTCACCTCATCGCCGTGGGGTTACAACGGCAAGATCTTCTGCATCAACGAAGAGGGCCGGACGTTCGTGATCCGGGCGGGCGACAAATATGAAGCGCTGGAATCGAACGACCTCGGAGAGATGGCGCTGGCCACACCCGCGATTGTTGGGGATCGCCTGATTCTGCGAACCGACAAGCACCTCTATTCGATCCGGACGATGGATACCAGGAAAGGGCGCTGAAGATGGTTCGGGGATATGCAGATCTCGCGCCAGTTGCGCAGGGCCGCATTCGGCTTCGAAGGCGCGTTAGTTTGGCAAGACACGAAGAGTTCGGGTGATAAGCTCTCTTTCGAATGAGAATCGGGGCAGGAACGGGGAAGTACGACGGCGACAGGTTTGGGCGACATGAGGGCTCCGGTGGCTTCGCCTTGGACCGGACGGACGCCCATTTGCTGGAACATGCTTTCCTAGACAGGGCGGCCGGACATGCCTCCGGCTACGTCGGTGTGCTGGGCTTTGCCTCCCATTTTGCCGAGGATGATGTTCTGTTCGGGTCCCCAGGCGTTCTTCTAGACGCCGATGATTTCGATGGGGACGGCTTCGGCGTCGGTGCCCTGGAAGACGGTCCAGGCAGTGGTTTGCTTGGTAAAGCCGCCATTGGGCGTAGGCGATTGGCCGGTCGCGAACGCATAGTTGTCGTTCGGCGAGACGGACGACAATGTCATACGGGCATTGAGCTGAGCCGCGGTGGTGGTAAAATCCGAAAGCCAGAAGTACTTCCAGGTTTTTCAGTCGGGACGTCGTCGGACAAGCCGAACGGCCCTTTTCGATGAATGCGCCGGTGGCGTCTGTAACCGATGAGCCCAAGATTGACGGTTGCACCGGCTAAGCCTTGCGATTCGAGAGTTTGTCACGATGGCCGCATACCGGCGGATTACGGCAGTCGATACGGAGGAGAAGATCCGTGCAGTACTTCCGGTGATCAAGATGCCGACGTCGTTCCGGTGGGCTCACGGGAGACGGCGCACTGACCCAAGTTAAAGCCATGCCTTGCGCAACAACCAGGACTTCACCGTCTGGGTTAGGACGACGTAGCACGCGAGCGTAAGTCCAAGCAGTGGCCAATAGAGGGGCGGCAACGAAGTGAAGCCTAGATAATCACCCAGCCAAGTGAAGGGGATAGCTACCCCGATCCCCATGATGCCAGCCGACATCGCTATTAACGGCCAGGATGCCCGGCTCTGTAGGAACGGGATTCGGTTGGTTCGTATGATGTGGATGATGAGTGTTTGCGTGAGCAGGCTCTCCACGAACCATCCAGTCTGGAATAGGCTCGCGCTGTGCGCTGCGGCTTGGGGCGTCGATGTGTCCCAGCAGTTAAAGACATACAGCATCATAAAATAGGTGGTGTAGTCGAAAATCGATGAACAGGGTCCGATGAAAACAATGAAGCGGGTCAGCTGCTTTATATCCCACGGCCGAGGCTTTTCCACTTGCTCGGGGTCCACATCGTCGGTCGTAATGACACTCTGACCGATATCGTATAGAAGATTGTTAGCTAGAATCTGGATCGGAGCCATCGGTAAAAATGGAATAAAAACGCTGGCGCCCAAAAGGCTAAACATATTTCCGAAGTTACTACTGGCGCCCATGCGGACATACTTCAGGATATTTACAAATACCTTTCGCCCCTCGACCACTCCGGCTTCGAGAACCAGCAGTGATTTTTCGAGCAGAATCATGTCCGCGGATTCTTTGGCGACATCCACCGCTGTGTCGACGCTGATCCCAACGTCGGCCGCGTGCAGAGCGGGAGCGTCGTTAATACCGTCGCCCATAAATCCGACTATGTGCCCGCGAGACTGAAGGGCTTTGATGATTCGCTGCTTGTCAGGGGGGGCAATTCTTGCAAACAGTACAGTCCGCTCCACCACATCGGCGAGTTCCACGTCGGTCATCTTCTCGACGTCGCCACCAAGCAGCACGAATTCGGTGGGAAGACCAACCTCTTTGCAGATCTTACGCGCAACCAGATCGTTATCGCCCGTGATGACCTTGACCGTGATGCCATGCGCGTGTAGAGCCTTCATGGCCGCCGCCGCCGATTCTTTGGGCGGATCTAGAAACGCAACGTACCCATTCAAGATCAGCCCGGACTCGTCCTTAGAAGAATAGGGAGTGGCGTCGCCCCCGACAACACCGCGCTGTGGAACGTCTTTGATGGCAATCGCCAATACCCGAAAGCCGTCCGCGGAAAGCTGTTCATACTCCTTTTTCAACGCCTCGATATGGGCATGATCCATCGGCAATAATGCTCCGTCGAGCTCGAAGCTCTCACACCTCGCGAAAATTGCCTCCGGCGCTCCCTTGCTGATGATACGATCCCCGCCCTCCGGTGTACGGACCACAACCGACATGATCCGGCGCTGAAAATCGAAGGGGATTTCGTCGACCTTCGAGTACTTAAGGATGCTGGCGGCCGCATGAGTCTCGCTGTGCGCGAGGATGGCGCGATCCAAAATATTCTTCAGGCCGGTTTGAAAATGACTGTTCAAGTAGGCGAGGGCTTGGACAGCATCGTCTTCCTTCAGCGCCACGTCGCAGTGTCTTTCGAGGGTTACCTGATCCATCGTCAACGTTCCGGTCTTGTCCGTGCAAAGGACATCCATCGCACCAAGATTCTGAATCGCGTTGATTCGTTTGACAATTACCTTCTTGCGACTCATCGCGATTGCGCCGTTGGAAAGACAAACGGTCACAACCATGGGTAGCATCTCGGGTGTCAATCCCACGGCGACAGCGACGGCGAAGAAGAAAGCTTCCAACCAGTTCCCCTTGGTCAGTCCATTGATGACAAAAACTAGCGGGACCATGACCAGAATGAATCGCAGCATCAGCCAGGTAAACTGACGGATCCCTTTGTCGAACGCCGTGGGTGGCTGCTCCTCGGCTATTGAATGCGCGATGCCGCCGAGGTATGTCTCCTTACCCGTTGTAATCACAACCGCCGTCGCCGAACCACTTTCCACACTCGTACCAAGAAAGCCGATGCAGCTGAGCTCCATGGGCGTGGTAGCCGTCCCATTCTTTTCGACTTCGAACTTCTCTATCGGGTAGCTCTCTCCAGTGAGGGAGCCTTGTGCCACGAACAGATCTTTTGCCGAGAGGATCCGCACATCAGCGGGGATCATGTCGCCGGCCGCCAACTCCACCACATCACCGGGAACCAGTTCAGAGACGGCGATCTCGCAGGCCGTCCCATCGCGAATCGCCGTGGCCGTGACTGAGATCATGGACTTCAGCTTCGCTGCGGCGGTCTCCGCCTTGGCTTGTTGGATCAGTTCCAGCCCCACACCCAGTGCGATCATGAGGGCCATCATGAGGCCCGCTCGAGGGTCTGCCGTGGCGAACGAAATGGTCGCCAGGACTGCCAGCAAGATCACAAGGGGGTTTGCGAAAGCGCGCCAAAACAGTGTACCGAGGCCCTTCCGTTGGTCTTTGTCAAGAACGTTTGGGCCGAACTGACTGCGTCGAGCAAGGGCCTCATCGCCGCTAAGACCCTTTACGGATGTCGTGAGCTTGACCAAAACCGCAGCCGTGTCGAGCTTCGCCACATCGACGAGGATGTTCGACACGGAGCCGTGCGGCTGTTCGTGTCGAATTTCGGACAGGAGTTTCTTGGGAAGGATACTCGAGGCAGCCCTAGACATTGCATCCATAGCGTAGCCGATTCGTTGTTTGTGCCGATACAGAAGGTCAGCAGTATTGCCGGAGCGCAGTCGCAAGTACTTCCTGTTTGGTTCGATCCGGTGTTGAGTCCAGTCTTCTTTCGGCTAGGCGCGGTGGCGACCCGCTTGCCACCTGTCACGCCGCCGCAAGTGACCTCGGAGGGTTATAACAGAAGCACCACCCGGCTTCCTCGCTTCTGCCATCTCCAGTGAGATCCAACGAGCAAAGGACGGGCAAGGAACGACAGGCTAACCCAAAGTTCGCGAGATGATGCGTACTGACAACAGCCACGAAGGGAAGCTGAGCGGGATCACCGCATTGCCACTTTTGTGGAAACAGCGGCCTGCCCCATCCTGTTCAAAACTGAGCGACCTGCACGCAACTGCGGTGACGCTTGCAGCCAATGGAGCAGAAAAGGTAGCTCGATACAATCTGATTCAGATGGAAAAAATCAACGCTATCCCACACACAATTGGCCGTTTTCCCCGGATTTGCCCGGAAAGCGAGTAGGACGAACCGAAGCGTAGGGTCCCCGGCAGATTTGTGTCAGGCTGCGTTGACGAAATGTGCGGCGCCGAAGAGCGTGGCGGGAGTTTCGGAACTGACGGTTGCAATGTGAATGCCTTCCGACAGCACACAGACTGGACCGTTCTCGATATCGTCTGCGGAAAGCTCTGGTGGATGAGTGCCGTTGACTCCGAACGGCGCGTTTACTGCTCAGCACAGATGAAAGCATGACGACACCATGTTGCTAAGACCCATCTTTGCGCCGAAGATCAAGCACCTCCTCGCATCCACGGATCTTTGGCGTGAAATCCTGATAAACGGCAGTTGGTTGCGGTACTGACGGTCAACGGTCTGGTGAGGAGGAGGGCGCGAGCAATCCTAATGTTGGCCTTAACTCCGTAACGCACGAGCACTGGTTCCGCGTTTCTAGGTCAGGTGATGACTTCGGACAAATGGAGCGGTAGAGACGATACTTCGTCAAAGTCGACGTATCATCAAGGGCATGGAATGGCTCAATTACCACCACCTCCTCTATTTTTGGATGGTTGCCCGGGAGGGCAGCATCGTAAAAGCGAGCAAGCTCTTGCTCCTGGCCCCACCAACGATAACCGGTCAAATCCGCGCCCTCGAAGCCATGCTGGGCGAAAAGCTGTTCATGAGATCCGGCCGCAATCTCGTACCAACCGAAACCGGACGACTGGTCTACCGCTACGCGAATGAAATCTTCTCGTTGGGCCGCGAGTTAACGGATGTCCTCAAAGGACGCCCCGTTGGTCGGCCAATGCGCCTGGTCGTGGGCATATCCGACGCAGTCCCGAAACTGATCGCTTACCGCTTGCTGGCGCCGGCGCTTGCATTGGCTGAACCTGTTGACATCGTTTGCCATGAGGACCAACCGGATAGGCTAATGGCCAGCCTTTCCACCTTCACACTCGACCTCGTCTTGTCTGACGCGCCCGTCGGCCCCGCTAGCCGAGTGCGAGCTTTTAGCCATTTGTTGGGAAGTTGCGGGGTCTCTTTCTTCGCTATCCCGGCGCTAGCCGCCAAGTATCGAAAGAATTTCCCGGCCTCGCTCGATGGTGCCCCTTTCTTGTTGCCAATGGATAATTCAGCGCTACGCCGCCAATTGGATCAGTGGTTTCAGGCAAATCGAATTCACCCGCGGGTCACCGGAGAATTCCAGGACAGTGCGCTTCTGAAAGTCTTCGGGCATGCCGGAGTAGGAGTCTTCGCCGCTCCGACGGCAATTGAAGAGAACGTTCTGAGTAGTCACAAAGTCGCCGTATTTGGGCGAACCGAATCGATAACCGAGAGCTTCTATGCGATCTCGGTCGAGCGCAAACTCAAACATCCAGCCGTCGTGGCCATTTCAGAGGCGGCCCGAACGGATCTCTTCAAGTAGAACTCTTAGCGGGAGCGAGAACGGTCGCCGGGGCGCGTTTATTGACATTGGAATAGCTCGGCAATTCCGAGCTATACGCTCGAATCTTCCTGGTTGTCGATATATGAAAGTTCGTTCATACTCAAAACCAGGAGATAAGCAATGCAACAGATCAAACACCTGCTCATCGGCACCTTCTGCGTAGCCACCTTCACCGGCGCGGCTTTCGCAGATACGCGTGTAGCCGAGATCAAGACTCACGCCGGCCTGGTCAAGCAGGCAAGCGAAAACATCGGTCGCCTTCTCAAGGTGAAGCAGCCGGACGCACAAGGCATCCGCGACGGGATCGGCGCCATGGGGTTGGATATCGAAAAACTCCAGCGGCTCGTTGTCGAGATTACTGAGGCGAATCCGGATTTCGCAGTGCGAGGTGACGAGGATTGGAGTCGCTTGAAAACGCAAGTCCAATTGCTCGGCATCTTTCACAACACCAAAGACGGATTGATGAAAGCGGACGACATGAAGAAGAATCGGTCGCTCCTTCAAGCTCATGCCAAGGGCTTGGCCGTGCGGTCAGCGTCGCTGCAGGAGACAGCTACGCGCCTCCAACGCTGAACGAGCCGTCGAGACAACCATGGAGCCGCCGGCCATAACCCGGCGGCCAAAGTGAAAGGAACCAAATGCAAATTCAATTGCAGTGCCACGGGCTGGAATCAAGCGAGGAACTGACCGAGTTCATCGAGCGAACCCTCCGGTCTTCGTTGAAGCGCCATGACAGCAGACTTCGCTCTGCCGTTGTCAGCCTCCATGACCTGAATGGTCCCCGAGGAGGGGTCGACCAGGAGTGCCGGATCACGGTCCGCACCATCCATGGCCATTCCATCGTGATCACGGAACGAGATAGCAGCATGCGCGCTGCCGTTGGACGGGCTGCCGACCGCGCTCAGGAGGCGGTCAGACGTCGAACGGGCTTCCGGCTCAGGTTCGTCGGCCGCAAGACACAAGAACCCGGCTCCACGTCAGGGGAGTTTACAAGATGAGCAGTGCAACTTTGAAGTACCGGCAGGTGATCGAGGCCAAAGCCAAAGAACTGGCTGAAGGACTCCACGTCAGGGAACGGCTCGCCGTCGAATCTCCGGCCGATGAAATCGAGAAGATTGTCCTGGCTGAGCAGCGCGACCTCGCAGTCCGCCTGCTTGGGACCAGCACCCGGATCCAGCGGGAGGTCAGAGCGGCAGTCGACCGTCTCGCCGGGGGAGACTTCGGCATCTGTGAGCAGTGCGGCCGGGATATTCCGGCAAAGAGGTTAAACGCTCTGCCTTGGGCTCGCCGTTGTATGAGCTGCCAACAGAAATTCGAGGCGAACGAGGTGTTTCCCCAACCCGGGATGGAGGAACCGATCGACTCGGATTGGGTCTCGGCCAGATGAGGGAGAACGTGCCCTTGGCCCAAGAGCTACTGGCCGATCGGAGCTCCGATCCGAGCTCCCGATGACCCAACCCTCAATGGAGATGCTTACGAGATCGCCTCAAGTCACTGACGCCGCGGGTCCTTTGAAGGAAAGGACCCGGTGGGGCGTGGTGCTTGCTGGCGGCGACGGGGTTCGCCTCCGGCCGGTAACGCGGCTGATCTGCGGCGACGACCGACCGAAACAATTCTGTCCGCTCTTTGGAGAAAAGACGCTGCTGGAACAAACCCTCCAGCGCTCGGAGTTGATCATTCCGTCAAAGCGGCTCCTGGTTTCTCTTGCGCGCGATCACGCCGATTGGTATTCAAGACAAGCCGGTCTGCTGCCCTCCCAGTGTGTCGTGCAGCCTGGGAACAAAGGAACGGCTCCAGCGATTTTGCACAGTCTTTTGAGTATCGCCAAGTTGGATGAGCAAGGTTTGGTGGCGATCCTCCCTTGCGACCATCATTACCCTGACGAACCGTCTTTTGCCTCTGACCTCCAGTCCGCGTTCGAGACGGCTGCGCAGCGGCCTGACGTGGTTGTTCTGCCGGGCGCGAAGCCAGACTATCCGGAAGTCGAGTACGGATGGATTGAACTGGGTTCGCCTCTAGACGGCGAAGGTAGAGAAGTCTTTCAAGTACGGGGCTTCGAGGAGAAGCCCGACATGAACCTGGCACGAAAACTGTTCAAGCGAGGTTGCCTTTGGAACACCTTCGTGATGGTAGGAACTGTCGCAGCGTTCCTGCAGATAATCCGCGCCAACGTTGGAGAGTTGCTTGAACTGCTCGGTTCGGCGCGGATGTGGACCGGAGAAGAGACACACATCGAACATTCTCTGTACGGGCGGGTCCCTCCCGTCAGCTTCTCGGTTGATGTGTTGTCAGCAACGGAGACCAGCAGACTGGCGGTGCTGCGGCTGAAGCAGGCCGGGTGGAGCGACTTGGGTGATCCGGGGCGCGCGTTACTGGCCATTCGTGACGGTGGCCACAACCCGATGTGGGTAACTGAGTATGCAACCGCGTAGCGCCGGGCATGGGCCGATCTCTGGCCCCCCTACCCAGATCGCAAGCTATCCTGCCGGATCCCAAGGCCGACCCAAGGCTCTGCCGCGCGGGAGTGGGGGTTCTGCCGGAAATCTAAACGAACGCTGACGGCGTCACGGCCAGCTACTCAAATGGGTACCAAACCTGTAACCTTAGTACTGGGATCTGGCGCGCGTGCATCGGACCACCCAGGCACGGAGACAATAACATGCGAAAAGCAACTATCTTGGCGGTCTGCGTGACCGCTCTCGGGGCGCAGTCCCAATCGCTGGAGGAAATCAGCCTGGCGGTGCAATCCGTGGCGCAACGGGCCGATGCCGCCGTCGTTCAAGTGATGGCGCTCGCCTTCCATGTCGGTGAAGGCGAAGGCGGCTCTGTGCAATCGCGGCAGGCGAGTGGCTCAGGGGTGATCGTTCATGCTGACGGCTACGTCCTCACCAACGCGCATGTCGTAGGCGGCGCACGCCGCGTCCTGGTGCTGGTGCCGCAATCCAGAGGAAACAAGAAGCTGACGGGCAAGTTGATGTCGGCTGAGGTCCTGGGTACGGACCGGGAAACCGATCTGGCAGTCTTAAAGATTGACGTCAAAGCTGCTGCTCATCTTCAATTCGCCGACTCTGACGCCCTGCGCCAGGGGCAACTCGTGCTGGCGCTGGGTAGCCCCTTCGGCTTGACCAACTCCATCTCGATGGGTGTGATCAGCTCGGTGGCCCGTGAGGTTCGCCCTGACGATTCCATGGTGTACATTCAAACCGATGCCTCAATCAATCCCGGCAACAGCGGCGGGGCCCTGGTAGACGCGCGCGGTCAACTGATCGGCATCAACACCTTCATCGTGACTGGGTCGAGCGGCAGCGGCAGCGACGGCGTGGGCTTTGCTGCGCCCAGCAACATCGCGCGTGCGGTCTACGAACAGATTCGTCAGCATGGCCGCGTGAAGCGCGGCCAGATCGGCATCCTCCCGCAGACCATCACTCCCGAACTCGCACAAGCGCTGGCCCTCCCGCAGGACTCCGGTGTATTGCTCGGCGATGTGAAGCCCCGTAGCGCAGCGGAAGCCGGCGGCTTGGTCGTTCGCGACATTGTGCTTTCCATTAACGGCAAGCCCGTCGAGACCGGCCGTCAGCTCGGAGCGGAGATCTATCAGCACGCCGGAGACATCATCAGCATCGAAGTGCTGCGCGACGGCCGCAAGCTGCCTTTGCGAGTTGCCGTGATGGAGCGTCCACGCGATCCGGACCGGATTCTCACTTTGCTCACCGGCCCCAACAACCGCCTTGCCAAGTTAGGTATTCTCGCAGTCGACCTTGACGATCGCGTCACACCGCTGCTCCCGGCCTTGCGCAAACTCTCCGGCGTCGTGGTGGCGGGCACGCTCTCCACCTTAGCTGCCACCCAGGACGCCTTGCAGGCGGGCGACGTGATCTACGCCGTGAACAACCGCTCGGTTCGCGATGTGCAAGAACTGCGCATGGCGGTGCAGGAGATGCCCCATGGCCAACCGGTGGCGCTGCAGATAGAACGCCTCAGCCAACTACAATTCCTAGTGCTGGCGATTGATTAACGATCAGGCGTGGACATTGCCTTCTTTCCCTTGCTCGCCTGTTCGCTAGTCATCCAGTATTCTCTCAGTCTGTCGTCATCGGCGCTCCCTCCACCGACATGACTTCCCGTAGAGCGTGGCCGCGAGTTCAGTGTTCTTGCTGTGCCGTATGTGCCAAAGGTGAAGCTGTTCCAGTATCGACCACTTTGAAAGCGGTTGAACTGGCTCTCATGAGCGAGCATCCACTTCGCCGCCGGCGCCAAACTCCGTGTCCGATTCAAAGTCCAGTCTGTGACGATCCAGGGATGCCGCAACGTGTGAGCCGTCGCCAGGATTGCCGTCCAACACTTGGGAGTCCGTGATCAAGCCTTGCGCGCTCTCAGCCAGAAACACCTTGCGTCCAAATTCCACCGGCTTCTGCGCCTTGCCGCGGTTGATCACTGCGGTGTGCGGTTCGAAAATCAAGTAGACCTTCGCTTCGCTGGGAACCTGTTCCCCTTGGAGCACACGGCGGCGCGTTTGATCGACTACTTGGCTACCGCGTTGGCAATACTCTTCAATCTCTTTGCTGAGTTTCTCGATACGGGCCACGGTTGTCTCGGACATGGGCTTCTTTGTGCGGGCCAGCGCTTTCCGCGCCGTCTTGACCAGTCCTTGTCCGTCGCGGATGACCGCCTCCACAATGCGAATCAGTTCCCGATACTTGAGTGTTCGGTGTTGACTACACTGTTGTGTCGTGATTCTCCGCAGTTGTTGCATCCTGCGACGGGCACTGGTGTTGCGATTGCGGATTCGCGGTCGCTTTGCCGGCAACTGTTCGCATAGTTTCTTCATCAGGCGCTGAATCGTGCGCGACGCGTCCCACAGCAGCATGGCATCGGTCGGGTAGTGAACATTGGTCTCCACCACCGTCGTGTCCACGCGCAGGTGCTTGCCATCCTCCAAGCCCATATCCACGGCTGCGCGGATCACACACTCGTTGATGGTCCGTGTCGTTTCTGTGGTCAGCCGCGTGAAGGCGCGGTTGAACGCATCTTGTTTCGGCACTGGCACCGATTCAAACCCGGTGAACATGCGCAAAGACACACCCTCCTGGATTCTCTCCTGCAGTTCGCGGCAATCCCAGTTCCTGACGCGCATCGGCACCAGCGACCGGAGCACTTGCGAAGGGTTGATCCCAATACGCCCGGCCTTGGCATTCTTCAACCCGCGCTGTAGATCTTTGCGAACCAGTTCCACCATTCCCCCTTGCTTGCCAAGAAAGTCGTGAATGGCCCGCAGGGCGGGATTCATTGGATATTCTGTCCGTCTCTCCAGATCGGCAAAAGTAGGTTGAGAAGCAATCGGCCGCCTGTATTGTGAAACACCGCCAGGCACAACAGAGACGCGGTCCCCAGAAGTTTTCTCACATCACGTTGGATGTCGATCTTCGCTCCTCTGGTAGGTTCCACCCGCAACTACCTGCGAAAACTATTACTTACGCATTTCGCTACAGAAACTAGTTCTTCAACCGCATGAAATAGTTCGTTTGGATCCGCACCAAGATTGGCGCGGCTCCTGAACGACGCGGTTCGGACTGCCAAGCCAAGGGCCATTCGAAGCCGCGACCGTCAGGGGAGCATACGGGCAAGTGGCTCGAAACAAATCATCTGGTCGCAGAGCCTGCGTCATGAACCGGCCGTTCAACGATCCGATGACCGAAAGCAAAATCGTTCCGGCAACGAAGCCGCACCCATCGATCCCATGGTGCGTTCCGCGACGGTGGCACCGACACGTTCTGTATTGGCAAGCTCTGCCGGGGATAACACCAGCAAATAGGCGGCGTTGGCGGAAAGATACAAAACCATCGCCAGAGCGACACCGATCAGCAGCGCTCGGAAAACGTTCTTGCGAGGCTCGCGGATCTCTCCCGCCACAAAGCTCATATTGACCCAACCGTCGTAGGCAAGCAGGCAGGCGATCATGGCGACGCCGAAATCGCCGAACCGCAGCGGGATATCCGGTTCGTTCGCGATGGATGTACGGGCCGGCGCAAGTAACGCGGCGACCACCAATACGACGATGCCCACGATCTTGGCGCCGGTGAGGATTTTCTGCACCCAGGCACCCAACGTCACGCCGCGATAGTTGATATAGGTCAGGACGAACACCAGAAGCAAGGCAGCACCCTTCGCCTGCCAGGGATCCAAAGGCACGAAGTATCCAAGATACCGGCAGAAACTGACGGCAAGCCATGCCATCGAGGCGGTCATGCTGACGAGCAGAAAGGTCCAGCCGCAGAGAAACGCCCACAGCGGACCGAAGGCCTCCCGCAAGAACACATACTGTCCGCCGGTCGATGGCATCGCGGCACCCATTTCCGCGAAGGCGAGGGCACCGAAGAAGGTGAGGATTCCAGCCGCCACCCACACCGCGGCGATCAGCGGAGTGGAAGGCAGGCTGCGAGCGACATCGCTCGGCACCAGAAAGATGCCGGCGCCGATGATGACGCCGACAACGATAGAAATGGAATCGATGAGGGAGAGTTTGCGCGGTAGTTCGTTCAATTGGAGTACTTGGATAGTGTACTCACGAACTTCTGTGCAATGCCAGGCACAGGCATCGTCGTCACGACAACCTGATTCTTGACCTTCTTGCCGTACATCTGCTTCAGGGCATCTTCATCTTCGCGCATTGTCGCACCTTGTAGCGAGACGCCCGCGAATACGCCACGGGAACGCGACCATGTGAGGATCTCGGCACGCATCGCGGCATCGGTCTCAGCTGAGGTGGAACGGCCCACCGGTCCCGCGGCGGCGGACGCATCCGCGCCCACGGTGAACTTGCTCGAAAGCAAACTGGTCTTGCCGCGGTCGTTCATGATCAGCATAACCACATCGGTTTCAGAACCACCGATCTGAAATCCGATGCTGCCGCCTTCCACCTTAACGGCACCGGGAGCCGACCATCCGCCGTCTTTGCGGCAGGTAAAGAAACCGCGACCGAACTTGCCTCCCACTATGAAGGCGCCTTTCTTCAATCCGGGCACCACCACGGCGCACGAGGCTTTCTTCAGAAGATCTTCGGGGATGCTCTTGTCCTTGATAGACATCACCTCATCCAGGGTTTCAACAGCCGCATTGAGCCTTTTCTCGACATCGGTTTGCGCCGTGGCAAGAGATGCCGCGACAACGGTAAGGATCAGGAATCGCATACCCTATAGTCGCAAAACAAAAATCGGCCTGTGAGTTGCCGACTGTTACCGGGCAATGAACAGGCCGAACCAGGCACCGCCGGTTTCCCGGCGGCACAGCCAAGCGAGAGACTATTGAAGCTTGCGCTTGCCAACGCGAGCGAATCCGAACAGCGCGCATCCCGTGGCCAACATGGCTATCGTGGAAGGTTCCGGCACACCGGTCGGCGGGGGCGGTGCTGCCGCGTCCGCAGTGCCCGCGATGTCCACACGCAAACCCACCGGGCTGGCGCTCGTTGTCGTATTGGTCACGACAAAGTCGAGCGTGTTGGCACCGGCCGTGCAAATGACACCGCAATTGATGACGAAGTTAGTGGGATTCTTGAAATCTCCGCCAGAGATGCCAAGGCTCACACCATTGATGCGGATGTCCGAAACGGTATTGTCCGCAAAGAAGGTGCCCGTGAAGGATCCCGTCGTTGCATCGAAACCCGTCAGGTCGAACGTCGTCCGGAATGTGTAGTCACCCGGCGGAAGAAAGTCGAGCGCGTTTCCGGTCGGCGTGACCCATTGTGCGCTAGGCCCGTTTCCTGCCCAGTAGCTGAAGATGGGACCCAGATTGGGAATCACCGAAAGCGTTCCCGCACCGGAGGGTCCGGCTGCAAGTGACCAGTGGGAATCCACCGCCGGGTTGGTCAGCAAGGTGTTCGCCGAGTCCACTCCCGTGTTGTAGATCGTGATGGGGGCTGCATAGAGGGCCGCGGATACCGCGGCAGCAGCCAAGAAGTTCAGTCTCATTTTTGCTATTGTCTCCATTGCCTGCAAGCAGGTATGACCTACTATCGTCTTCCGGAGGGTATAGGACAAGGGTATAAAGTACCAGGACCAACACCTAGATCGGAAGTACTACTAACCCGGGGTTTCCGTACCAGTGCCCAACCGGGAGTTCAGTAACATCCCTCCCCTCAATCTCCGCTAACATGTAGAAATAATGTGGTTTCGTCTTTTTGGTCTCCTTATCCTTGTAGGATTTCTTACGCAAGCTCAAGATCGGAAGAAGGTAGCGTTGACGCTGGGAGGCGGCGGGGCCCTTGGCCTTGCCCACGTAGGAGTACTGGAGTGGATGGAGGACCATAGAGTCCCAGTGGACTATATCTCCGGAACTAGCATGGGGGCCTTGATTGGCGGAGTCTACGCCTCGGGCATGACAGCCAAAGAGGTCCACGAACTGGTCGTGCTGGTCGATTGGGGACGAGTATTTCGCGGCGGCCCGGAGTTTCGCGATCTACGGTTTCGCCGCAAAGAAGATCGCCGGGCGTTTCCGAATCCAATCGAACTGGGTTTGCGTGGCGGGCTCAAAACCCCCAGCGGATTCACGTCCGGTCAAGGCTTGATTCTGCTGTTGAATCAGCTCTTTCTTGGCTATCCGAGAGACCGGACGTTCGACGATTTGCCGACACCGTTCCGCTGCGTTGCCACCGATCTGGTGACCGGCAATCGGGTGGAATTTGCCCAAGGCTCACTCGCCGAAGCGCTGCGCGCATCCTCCGCGATTCCCGGTGTTTTCGTTCCTGTCCGTCGCGATGGCCAAGTGCTCGTGGACGGTGGCATCGTGGACAATCTGCCCGTGGAATCCGCCTGGTCAATGGGTGCGACGGTGGTCATTGCCAGTGTTTTGCCGATTCCCAAGCTCAGTACGGAAGAAATTCAGGGTATCGCGGCGGTGGCGGGTCGCGCAGTCAGCATCGCGATTGTACAAAACGAACGGCTTTCGTTGCGCCGTGCCACACATGTAATCGAGCCTCCGGTGGCTGATTTTTCGGGAGCCGATTACGAAAAACATGAGGTTCTGATTCAGCGCGGTTACGAAGAAACGGCCAAGCAATCCGCAACGTTTTTGCCCTACGCGCTGAGCGAAGAAGATTGGCGGCAGCATATGGAAAAGCGCAAGGGCGCGCGACGTCCGAATATGCCCAAACTTGAGTTCGTTGAGGTGAGTGGCGGCGACACCGTATCCCGTCTGCGGCTCGACAAGGAACTGAATCGTGACCTTGAGCAAAGCGGGACCCGTGAACGCATCGAAACGACACTTTCGCGCGAGTTCGGCACTATGCGCTACAACTGGATCGACTATTCCACCATGGAACGCGACGGTCAGGCGGGACTTGGGGTGAGGCTGATCGAGAAAAGGCATGGTCCACCATTTTTGTTCTTTGCGCCCGAAATCCGCGGCGAGGACGCGGGACGCGCGAACCTTACGTTGAACGCTCGCGCAGTGTTTACGGAATTCGTTGGCAAGCAGGCGGAACTGCGTGCGGATATTGGGCTGGGGTCACGCACCTTGTTGGGTGCGGAATACTATCGGCGTATCGGCGATCGCGGATTCTTCGCCGCATCGAGGGTATCGTTTTCCCGCACGCAAACGAATCTCTATTCGCTCGGCTTGCGCGCCGGCGAGGTGGACATCAACCGCGGCGGGGTCGGCCTGGACTTCGGCTATACTGCGGCGCGCTTTTTCGAAGTACGTGCGGGATTCGACTATGGCCGCGTGGGCGCATCCTCGCGCGTGGGGACACAAGTGCCTTCGGACAATGACGGCGTCGTTCGCAATGTTTCGCTGAGCATGAGCTACGACGGGCAGGATAGTCCACAGGTGCCGAAGCAAGGCTTGAGAGGCACGGCCCAGGCGGCCTACTATTTCAATGCGCCCCTCAGTTCGAAGTTCCCGTTTCTGCAGTTGGACGGTTCGTACTTTCACACTGTACGGACGACCGACCGATTGTTTGTCTTGTTCGGCGGGGGGTCTAGCTTCGGCAATCGCTTGCCGGTTCCGCTGCAATTGACGCTGGGCGGTCCGCTGCGGCTCGGTGCCTTTGGCATCGGGCAGTTTCGTGGCGATCGCATGGGATATATGACTACCGGTTACTTGAAGAAGATCGGGAATCTGCCTCCGCTGCTCGGCGGGGATGTGTTTCTAGGCGGCTGGGCGGAGGGCGGGCTGTTCGATGCGAATCCTGGCGGATTTACGCCCCCTGGTGGGGCTTGGAAGCAGTCTGGGACTTTGGCCGTTGTGGTAGAAACACCTGTCGGTCCTGTGTACGCGGGCTGGAGTCTGGGGCGGACGGATGGGTTCTGGCGAGGGAAGTTCAGCTTTTTGGTGGGGCGGTTTTTCTAGTCGGATTCAGGCCTGGACAGAATCGCCATCGTACGCTCTCGCAGTGGAATCAATTCCAGGTCGCCGTCCAATTTCGTAGTGCCTCGGGCAATCAAACTTGAGAGTGCTGCTTCCAGGCATTGCAATGCGAGAAGATCCTCGTTGTTTGGGCCATCACATGGCTTCCTCGGTCCGACCTCTGCGTTCGCGACAGTCTGCGTTGGCAAGAACCGCCGGGCCGACTAGATTGTGATAATGCCCGGTCACTATTAGAGTCGCACTTGCCCACATTTTTGACGCGTGATATTCGTGTTCCAACCATCCGGCCGTCTTAAATAGTTCGGTGAGAGCCTGTGCGCCAGCGGCGCCAGCGCGTCTACCGAATTGCCCCCCTGCACTCCGAAGGACTCATCTGCGGAGATATCGAGCGAGTTTTGACCAACGTTTTTTGCGCTGCTTGGGCTGCCGATCAGGTCAGAGAGAAGAGTTTTCAGGCGAGTCAGTATCAAGAATTAGTCCATCGATCCACTCGATCCACTCGACGGCTTCGCGTTCTCGTTCCAGATTTTGACTCATCGCGAGATAGTCGGCTTCCAGTGCGGTCTCCGAGTGGGCGTATGCGTTGGAAGGAATCGTCATGATTGAAATGGCCCGAACTAGCGGCCCCAGTCGGAAAGCTGCTGCAGAACCTGTTGAGCGGCCTTCTGTCCAGCGCTCTTCTTGGAGTTCCCTTGCGCCCGACTGACCCAGTTCTGCCCCGCGCGAACTTCGACGGTGAACATTTTGGCATGTTCCGGACCGTCCTCGCTGAGGATCGCGTATTTGGGTTGGGGCAACTTCAGTGCCTGGGCTGTTTCCTGCAGAGCGCTCTTGTAATCGGAAACGGCCATATCGCCGTCTTCATCGAGATCTGTGGGAACTTGCTCTTCGATGAAGCGCCGCGCCTCGTCGATGCCGCTGTCGAGATAGATCGCTGCAATCAAGGCCTCCACCGCATCGGCAAGCAGCGCACGTTTCTCACGTCCGCCGCTCATTTCCTCGCCGCGACCCAGCAGAAGATACTCGCCGAGACTGATGCCCTGAGCGACTTCATAGAGACGATTGGCGCTCACCAAATGGGCCTTCATTTTGGAAAGGCGCCCTTCTGGATGTCCGGGAAATTTGCGCGTCAGATACTCGCTGATGATGAACCCGAGAATCGAGTCACCGAGAAATTCCAACTGTTCGTTGTCGTTCTGGCCTTGTCCGGGCGGGTTCTTTTCGTAGATACGGGATTTGTGCGTAAGCGCGCGAAGAAAGAGGTCGCGGTTCCGAAACTGGTACCCGATCTCTTCTTCAAGCGATTCCATGCCTACCGGCAACATCTGACCCGTCCCTTGTAAACTGGAAACACGAGCCATGATCGAACGACCACGGCTCGTGCGATTCAAAGCACTATTTATTGTTTCATAACCTTACGGTTTCGCGGGCGCGGCGGGAGGTGCCGCTTTCGCTTTGGCGGTAGCTGCTTTCACCTTCTCTTGGCCCGCGATCTGCTTGATCTGGGCGTTGTCGGATGTTGTGATGGCTTTGTCGAGGATGGCCATCGCTTCGTCGTACTTCTGGACTGCGTTGTAAACCATGCCCAATCGCACCATGGTGGATTGATCGGGAGTTGCCGCACCGTCGATTGCCAGTTTGTATTCTGCGATCGCGATATCGTTCTTCTTGCGGACGAATGCAGCCGCTGCCTTGGCTTCATGCGCCTGCGCCACAAAGTCTTTCATGCGGCCGGCCCACTGTTCGTCGGTTAGCATGCCGTTGGACTTCTTGGCGGTTGGTGCCATCTCGATTACTTTGTTGGCATAGCCGTCGGAACGGGTGAGCTTCTCTTCTTTGTCGAGGTCGAACTCGCGAGTCTTCTCAGCGATGGTCTTGGCGAGCATCGTCAATGCGGCGAGGTTATTCGGTTCCGCTTCGATCGTACGTTCGCAGTAAATGATCGTCTGTTCGGCGTCGCCCTTGGAGCGCGCCGTTTCAGCCGCCATCTCAAGCACGATCACTTTGTATTCCGTATCGGCGAACTTGCCTAGCAGATCTTCGATCGCCTTGAGGCGGCCGTCGAAATCGGTGGCGTTTTGAATCGCCATTAGTGCGTCGACTTCCTTCTGCGACTTCGGCTTCTGCGCGAAGCTCATGCCGGCGGTGGCGATCATCAGGCCAACCGTGAACAGGGCACTCCATCTCATGTGGGACATCTCTCCTTCTCTTCCTTACTGCTGCTGTTTCTTCTTATCCGAGGCTTCCTGCAAGCCTTTCTCCGCCGCTTGCCGTGCCCTTTCCGGAGCACCTTTCACGGCCAATGCCAATTTGTACCGGTCTTGCGCGGTGTCGAGTTCGTTGAGCGAATACGACATGCGGGCAAGGTAGACCAGCGTCCAGACCCTGATCTCGGCTTCCGGATCCAGTTCGAGAGTCTTCTCGAACAGTTTCTCGGACAATTCAAACTCACGCGTCAGCGCCGCGATGCGCGCCAACCCAAAGTACGACTTCGCATGCAACGGACGCGAATCGGTCTCCTGCAAGGCGAGCGAGAACTTTTCCTTCGCCTTAGGATACTGCTTTTGATTGTACAAATCCTCGGCCTCTTCGAGAGTCTTGAGCACTCCCGTGAAGACAACCTCAGATGTCACCTTGATCTTCTTGGTCTCCTTAGCTTCAGCCCATTGGACGTTGGCCAAGCGCTTGTCTTCGCGCTTGAGGTCGATCGCCGAAACCATGTCGCCGTAGTAGAGGCGCATGGCGCGCTCTTGTTGTTCGTAGATCGGCAAATGCTCGAAAAAGTAAGGTGTGAGGATGAACCCTTCCCGAAACGATTGTTCCACAAGCTGTAGTTTCGCGCTGGCAGGCACGGGCGTCAGCCGGGTGTCCACCGCGCGTACCAGCGATGCGGTCGTGAGCAGGTAAAAGTCCTCTTTATAGTGGGTATCGAGTGCGGGCGCGATCTGTGCGAACTGCAGCAAACCGCTCTTTTCTTTTACTTGCTGGGCGAACTTGAAGACCAACGGATCGAGCAGATAGTAAAGATACGAGCGACGGATATCGGCGATCTGCGGCTCGGGCGTGGGCGTCACTACAACGTAGAAGTCGTCCCCAAAACTGCGTGTGTGCACTTGGTTGGGAGGTGCCATGAGTTCCACAAATATCTGAAACCGGCGATTGGTGTAGCCGCTGGTGGGATTCCTCAGAAAGGCATTGGCCTTGAGAATTTCCTGACTCACTTGCTGATGGAAGTTCTCCGCAATGACCTTTTCGTAGGCCGGCTGAATGTTGCGCCAGACGTTTTCGAGATCGGCTTCGTTCCAGAACTTGGCGAGCAGCGGGGTCATCGCTTCGAGCAGCACGGCATCCGGCGGCGGCTCTTTGAGGCCCTTAGAGAGAGCGAAATGAGGCGGGCCGTCGATAGCGAGTCCAAGGGAAATGTAGTTGCTGATGCTTGCGTTGGGGTGGCGCTGGTGGAATTCCTTGAGGTCTTTCAGGACGGCTGGATTCTTTTGCGCGACAAAGTCCCGGATCTTGGCGCGAATCGGGTGGTTGGCACCGGAGTTGGCGTCGACGTCGAGTCCCGCAGCCTGGATGGCGGTGAGGACTGTGAAGAGAGACGGGCTCGAATCGAGCTGGTCGCGCTCTTGCGCGTTTAGGGTCAGTGCCGACAGAAGAATCAGGATTTGGAAAAGCTTCACTGTGTGGTTGTCTCTAGTTTACCGATTCCTCTGTGCTGGGCTGAGAGACGCGCTGGCGAGGGGATCGGTTTCGGATGGCAAGGTGCTTTCTGGCGTCCCGATGACATGTCCTGGAACCCTGATGCTCCCATTGTCGCTGAAACGGGGAAAGCCGGATGCTCAGCGGAAGCCAACTGCGACGTCAGGCTAGCCAGCTAAGCCAACAAGGCTGTGTTTGGGTTCGTTTCCCGCCAGGCATGTTGATCGTTTACATAAATCGCGTGCCCGGTCTAACTGCGAACCCTTATTGCGCACTGATGGGTGAGGGCACAGGACTTCGATCCGACGCTGAATCAGAGCCTGGCACCTGGCCAGTGGCTCCTCAACTTCAAGTAAAAAGGGTGCCGAGGAGCGTAGCGTGAGGGCTGGTGTGTCAAACAAAGCAAATAACGCAGGGGAGTACGATAGATGTCCAAAGAATTGCAAAGAGACCGGGTGTCTCAGGATTACGATTATGCAAACCTCTACATGCAGCGGTACATTGTGGAGTTTCTTCTGGAGGTGCAAGCTCGTTGTGTAATGTTGGAAAGCGCGACGAAGAAGTTCGATGCTTTCACAGAACTGCCCGCCTCCAGTTCGAAGGTTCTGAAGGTCTTGAAGGAAGCTTGGGACGTGTTGGCATTTGCCGTGCCTGCGGTACGTTTCCTGAAACAGATCAAGGCGGCGGAAGCAGCGGTCAAGATCTCGGAAGCCTCGTCCGCAGCTCGTCTGATCAGCATACCGGCCAAGCTAGGCCCGGGTAGATTGGGCAAGGCTTATGACGTCGCGGAGAAAGTCAAAAAAGTGGGCGGGGACGTCTCTGGTTTAGTAGAAAGTGAGTCGGATGCGTGGAAGACGGCCCCCAATGGGATGGAACTGCTCGGTAGGTTCGATGCGAATAAGCCACTAATCCGAGATATCATTGAGGATGCAAAGCGGATCATCAAGTTCTGGTATGCGACCGGAGAGTTCTTGGTAAGCGAAAAATTTGCCCGATTTGCCTTGGTCGAACGCGGCGATCCGCTTCCGGCGGCGACGATGCTCGCTCAGGCTCGAGCGCGCCTACCGCACTCGAACCTTTCCGCCGAAGTTCTTGGCACTATCGAGCTGGAATTCCTGTGGCAGCTGATCGGCACCTATTGCAAAGCAAATGTCACCCTGGTAAACGGAGCTGTCTCGGGACTGAACAATACACAGCGAACTACCTTGATGACCCTTTTCGGATTTCATGTGCCACGATGGGCCTATTTCAAACGGCCCATAGTCGTTTCTGCCGTTGACTTTGTAAGCCTATTCGGAGTGCCGCGTCAATCGATTCAAGTTAACTATCAGATTCGGGGTGGGCAACGTCGGTAGTGGAAACCTAGGTTGTTGCGGCGGACCAAGGAAGCGGGAGGCAACGATCTGCCACTTCCGCCGAAGTCCAGCCTGAATCTCGATCTTCGAGGCTTGGGTTTTGCCGATGGTCGCAAAATTTCAGATAATCGCCCAACGCAATTGGCAGGGACGGGCGTCAGGCGTCTGTCCACCGCGCGCAACGGTGATGCAGTAGAAGTCGTCTCCAAAAACTGCGTCCGTGGACCAAGTTCGGCGGTGCCATCCACGCTCGGCCATGGCGCTCAATTTGCGACCTCCATATACGATCCCAAACCGCGGCATCGAACTCCGCGAACGACTCGCGAAAACCCTTGAGCTCGTCGCCGCTGAGCTTATTGACCTGTCCTTCGATTTCTTCAACCCGGCTCATGTTGAGATGAAAGCGATCTGCTTACTTCAGCCGCAGTTTCACAATCGTTTCCAGATGAAACGTCTGCGGAAACATATCGATCAAAGTCAGATCCGCGATCTCGTATCCACCAGCCTGCAGATCTTTCAGATCGCGAGCCAGCGTTGCCGGATCGCACGACACGATCGTCAATTTGGGGGACTTCAACCGCAGCAACTCGCGCACGGCAGCCTTGCCCAAACCAGTCCGCGGCGGATCCGCAATGATCAAGTCCGGAGTCTCCGTCGCGGCAGCCAACCAATCTTCCGCACGATTGAAGACACCCTTGGCCTTCAGGCCAGCGCGTTCCAAATTGAACTGCAGATCGCCGTTCGCGGATCCGCCGATTTCCACCGACGTCACCTTCGCGAACTTGCGCGCCAGCGGCAGTGTAAACAACCCGACGCCCGCGTAAAGATCGAACGCCTTGTCGCCCTCTTCGCCGTCCACCACTGCATTCACCAGGGGCTCAATCAGAAAACGATTCACCTGAAAGAACGACTTGTGATTGACGCGGTACTTATACTCACCGACGACATAATCGAGATGCGGACGATCCGTACCCGGAACGATCTTCGCGCACTCCTCAAAGAACCGCCGCGCCACCGGTTTAGTGCTGCGCAGGACATTCAACTGCACATCCTCGCCATTGGTGAACAACTCCAGCCGCGAAATAAAGCGAGGCAGAATCTGGCGGATCTTGGTGATCGCATCGAACACAACAGGCGAAGCAATCGGACACTGTTCGATCGGAATCAGATCGTTACTGCCCTGCTCGAAATAGCCAAGCTTGCCGTCTGTGATCTGGAACTGGCAGCGGTTGCGATACTCGAACTCCGGCCCGGAGATCACGCGGACCTCGCCCTCAAACGTCACACCGCCCATACGCAGCAACTGCTCGCGAAGAATCCCAGTCTTCAACTGCAGTTGCGTCTCGTAACGCGCGTGCTGATACTGACAACCTCCGCACTTCGTGAAGTGCGGGCAACGGGGCTCGATGCGATCCGGCGAGGGTTCCAGCACGCTCTTGACGCGATGCCAGAACACACCTTTCGAATCACGAACAGGTTCAACGCTGACACGTTCGCCCGGCAAAACAAAGCCGGCGAAATGCGTTTCGCGCTCAGGCTCATGGGTCCAGGCAATGCCGTCCCCGCCATAAACCCATTTTTCGATGCGGACTTCGTTTACGATAAGAGTTCACCCCTCACACAAAATGAAAGCAAGAGTCTTCTCCGGTATCCAACCCACCGGTAGCCCGCACATCGGCAACTATCTAGGCGCACTCAAGAACTGGGTCAAGATCCAGCACGACTACGAGTGCATCTGGGGAATTGTCGATCTGCACGCCATCACGAACTATCAGAAGCCCGAGGAACTTCGACAACAAATCGTCGAACTCGCGGCAGTCCTGATCGCAATTGGACTCGATCCCAAGCATACCAGTATCGTGGCCCAGTCCATGATTCCCGCCCACGCGGAACTCGGATGGATGCTCACCTGCGTCACCCCTCTCGGCTGGCTCGAACGCATGACGCAGTACAAGAGCAAGGCGCAGGCGCAAGAAGCGGTCGGTAGCGGCATTCTGCAATATCCTGTGCTGATGGCTGCGGACATCCTGCTCTATCAAGCCGCGATCGTGCCCGTTGGCGACGATCAGTCGCAACATTTGGAACTGGCCCGCGACATCGCGCAGCGCTTCAATTCGCTCTACGGCGAAACGTTCACGATGCCCGCAACCAAGCTCCCAAGCGTCGGCGCGCGCGTCATGGGACTCGATGAGCCTGACAAAAAGATGAGCAAGTCGGCTACCGGTCCGAATCATGCAATCAGTCTGCTCGACGATCCCAAGGTGATCACCAGGAAGATCATGCGCGCGACAACGGATTCCAATCCCGCAGTGGATTTCGAAACCATGGGCGCGGGCGTGCAAAATCTGCTGGCGATTTATCAGGCATTCACAGAGTGCAGCGACGATGAAGTGAGGAACCAGTTTATCGGCTTGCGTTACGGCGACATGAAAAAGAAAGTGGCGGAAGCTGTGGTGGCCGCGTTGGAACCGATCCAGGCCCGTTATCGCGAGATCACCGCCGATCCCGGATATTTGGATACGGTGCTGCGGGAATCCGCGGCGCGCGTCTCTGTGATCGCTGACGACACGGTACGCAAAACCAAAAAAGCCATGGGCCTCTATACGAAGTGACGGTCGGAGCCTACGCGCGGGTCCTTCGAACCAATCGTAATTTCCGGCTGCTCTGGTTTTCGCAGATCATCAGCGAGATTGGCGACTGGTTCTTTTCCGTCGCCGTATTGAGCTTCGTGATTCATACGACGGGATCGGCAACTGCGATGTCGTTGGCCTTTGTAATGCAGGTGCTGCCGCAGGTGATCGTCTCGCCGGTCGCAGGCGCGTTGAACGACCGTCTGAGCCGCCGCGGCATCATGATCTTTACCGATTACATGCGTGCCGCGATCGTGATGTCCATGCTGCTGGTGCAGGGTCCCGATCGCATTTGGCTCCTGTATGTGCTGCTCTTCTGCGAGACCGTCATGTGGGCGCTGTTCGAGCCCGCGCGCACAGCGTCGATTCCCAACATCACTTCCGGCGAAGACACCGCCATCGCCAACGCGCTGTCCAGCGCGACGTGGGCCGTCAGCTTCGCTGTGGGATCGGGACTCGGCGGCATTGTGCAGGCGTACTTTGGACGCGAGTCTGTATTTGTCATCGATTCCCTTTCGTTCATCGTATCCGCGTTGCTTATCGGCAGGACGCACTTCAGTGAGCCGCACATGCTGGGGCAAAAGCCCTTATCCTGGCGCGATCTGTTCGATTACTCCGAGATCGCCGAAGGCTTCCGCTATGCGCGCCAGGATAAGGCGCGCCTGTACACGATGTTCGTCAAAGCGGGCATGGGATTGATGGGCGTGAACTGGATCGTGCTGCCGCTACTTGGCGAGCGCGTGTTTCCAGTGCATTTGCCCGGCGTTGCCGCGGCGGATTCCGGGACTCTTGGCATGAGCTTTCTGCTTTCGGCTCGCGGCGCGGGTGCCTTTGCCGGCGCACTTGCCGGATCGGCGTACGCTGGTATCGCAATACCTCGCTTGCGCCAGAACATCGCGGTCGGATTCTGTTTGGGCGCGCTGGGATACTTTTTCTTGGCGGCGGCACCAAACTTTGCAGTGGCCGCGCTTTGCGTAATGATCGCGCACGCCGGTGGTTCGATCTGCTGGACCGCTTCGACAACACTCTTGCAGACGATCACGGAAGATAAATACCGTGGACGTGTCTTCTCATCCGAATATGCGATGTCGATGTTGGTACTGTCGACCGTCACTTATACGTGTGGAGTTGCCATCGATGCGGGCTGGTCTCCGCAGCAGGTGTGCGCGATATCCGGTCTCGTCATCCTGGTTCCTGCCGCGGCGTGGATCCTGGCGACGCGCCGGTCTTCGGCTTTCTCCGCATCGAGGCCTTAGACATGCCTACTCGGGCGAGATCGCGACGTCGCGGACGTTCTTCTGCACGGCGACTGACGCGAACAAGCTCATCAGATAGGACATCGCGTAGAAGCCTTTCTCGCTGGATGTAAGGGTCGCGTTCCAAAGTCCCGCGGCCAACAATAGAATGCAGATGCCGACGGATATCCAACAGAGGCCGAAGTAGAGATTGCTGACGTTGATCCCTTCCATGCGGTCTCTCACCGATTTCTGCAACGAAACCGAAGAGAAGAGGCCGTACAAAAGGATGGTCAGGTAATAGCCTTTTTCATTGAGTTGCATTGTGGAATTCCAAAGTCCAATGAGGTAGGTGAGGGATCCAACGAACAACGCAAGCCAGGATGCGCCGATGAATGCGGGCGTAGGTTTTTGAGCCAGAGGCGGAGGCATAGCGCCTATTCTATATGAGATGGCCCATCTTGTCTTTTTTGGTTTGTAGGTAGTCGGCCCGCGACTCGCGGATTTCAGCTACGATCGGCACCCTCTCGGTCACCTCGATACCGGCGGATTCCATCGCCTCGATCTTTTGCGGATTGTTCGACATCATCTTGACCTGGGTCACGCCGAAGTGCCGCAGAATCAAGCCTGGATACTCATAGTCGCGCAGGTCGGCCTCAAAACCCAGTGCGACATTCGCCTCGACGGTGTCATGCCCTCGATCTTGCAGTTCGTAAGCGCGTAGCTTGTTGATGAGTCCGATACCGCGGCCTTCTTTGGGTTCGTAGATCAGCACGCCACGGCCTTCGCGTGAGATCGCTTTCACCGCCAGTTCGAACTGTTCACGGCAATCGCAGCGCAGGCTGTGAAAGACGTCGCCAGTAAGGCATTGCGAATGGATCCGCACCAGCACTGGCGATCGGTCATGGACGATGTCGCCCATCACAACCGCGACCAGTTCGTCCTTTCCGGCGGTGAATCCGTGGATTCGAAAATGTCCATACTCGGTCGGAAAGTCGGCTTCGGCCGCATGCTGTAGCTTGTCCATTAGAAGGGGGGTCTATATTTAGTATAGAGAAGCGTGCTCGAACAACTTATGGTGGTGCTGCTCGTCAAGCTGGCCGTCTCGGCCGGGTTGGCCAGCATTTTGCTGCGGTCCGAGAGGTTCCGAAGGATGTTGATGGGCGAAGACCGGACGCTGCCAGAGCGCGTCAAGATGGCGTTTGTCGGCGCTGCGATCTACGCTCTCGGCGTAGCCGCGCGCGTTTCCACCCACAACAACTATCAAGCCGTCGATCTTTCTCTCGAAGCCAGCCTGTTGTTTGGCATGATGGGTGGCTACGTGACGGGCATTCTCACAGGAATCCTGGTGGCTGTTCCGGCGATGTTGAATGGTGAGTTGCTCAGCATGCCTTTGTTTGCGGCGTTCGGTGTTCTGGGCGGCCTGCTGCGCGATGTGTCGCCGCACGAGGAATCGATCTGGCAGATCACCCCGTTCTTCGAACATGCCCTGTACCGCTTTGTACGGAAACGTCCGGAATGGCGGCAGGCGGGGTTCAGCTTATTGTGCCTGTTCACGATTCTGGTCTGCGAACTGCTTCGATCGGGCGTCGCCGGTCTGTTTCCGGCACAGGCCGCGTTCTCGCTGTTAAGTCTGGTGAAAGATCCAAGCACGTGGGATGTTGTGGCGGTTTACGGAACAACCCTGTTCGCCACGATTTTGCCGTTAAAGATCTGGAACAGCAGTCGCAATGAGCGCAAGCTTGAGACACAACAGTCGAGCTTGAATCAGGCGCGGCTCGAGGCGTTAACCCGCCAGATCAATCCGCATTTTTTGTTCAATACGCTGAACTCGGTGGCGTCGCTGATCCGGACGAATCCAGAAGAGGCGCGGCGCGTCGTCTACAAGCTGTCGCATATCCTGCGGCGATTGTTGAAGAACACCGAGAGTCTGTCGCCGCTGCGCGATGAGTTAACGTTCATCGATGACTATTTGGCGATTGAGATGGTCCGGTTTGGGGACAAGCTGAAGTTCGTGAAAGAGATCCAGGCTGGCACTTTGGATCGGCAGGTGCCCTCGATGTTGCTGCAGCCGATTGTCGAGAACAGCATCAAACACGGACTGGCGAGTAAGATCGAGGGTGGCACGATTCGTGTGAGTAGCCGGTTGGCCGACGACGATCGCCTGCATATCCTGATCGAGGACGACGGTGTCGGGATTCCCGAAGATCGCCTGGCGACAATTTTCGAGCTGGGAATCGGTGTGAGCAATGTGAATGAGCGGTTGAAGGTTCTGTATGGGGATGGCTACCGCATGTGGATCGATTCGAAGTCCGGAGATGGAACTCGAACGGGGATTGAGGTTCCCTGGTAGATGTTGAAAGCGCAGTTTGCGTTTTGTTTTAAGCGCTCGGCAGAGTGTCACCCGACCGTGGATTGCGACATCCAGCTTTTGACAGCGTGAGTGGACGGTACATCTGGTGCGGCGAGAATTTGTCGGCTGCCAATGACTTCTTTTCGCCGCTCCGTGCCTCACACTTCCGCGAGCAGCATGCCGAGGTGACGAGGCTGCTTGGTTTACCGCCCGGATGCCGATTTCTGTTGGCTGGGGAGTATCTGGTTTTCTGGTTCGACTCCTCGCTGTTGTAGATCGGGTGACCGTCAGGGCTTCGTCATTTGTCGAGGACTCTCAAGTTCTGCGTACCGGATGCCGATATGCGGTTAGCCAATGCTTTCCTTTGCGCCCACCGCGTCGACTTTTGTCCCGGCTCTTCCTCAGAATTTCGAAGATCTGGGCGTAGCTAACACACTTGTGCTCGATCTGGTCTTGCGCCGGATGCTGCTCGAGGGCTTTTCCAACCTCGGCAGACTGAGCGAACAGTTGAAGCTGTCCATGCCAATCGTCGACCAGACCTTCCGCCACATGCGCAGCCAGCACCTCGTGGAAGTGAAAGGCATGCAGGGCAACGATTATCAGTTCACACTGTCCCAAGCCGGCAAGCAACTCGCCTCCGAGCGCTTTCAGGTGAATCAATACGCCGGGGCCTGTCCGGTCTCGTTGCAGGACTACCATGCCGCGATCAAGGCGCAGGCCGCGCACGTGGACGTCGACCGCTCCAGCCTCAAGAGTTGCTTTTCCGATCTCGTCATCTCAGATCGTATGCTCGACGATCTCGGCCCCGCCCTGATCTCGCAAAGCTCGATCTTTCTTTACGGTCCGTCCGGCAATGGCAAAACCAGTATCGCCGAACGTATGTTGCGCATTTACAATGACGGCGTCCTCATCCCCTATGCCGTAGAAGTCGACGGACAGATCATCAGCTTGTACGATCCGGTCGTCCACAACCGTCTCGAAGAAGAGGACGACCAACAGGACGTCGACCGCCGCTGGGTGCTCTGCAAACGCCCTTGCATCATCGTAGGTGGCGAACTCGTGCCATCCATGCTCGAACTCAAGCTCGACGAAGCCTCCGGCATCTATTCCGCGCCGTTGCAGATGAAAGCCAACAATGGCATCTTCATCATCGACGACTTCGGCCGACAACTCCTCAGCCCTCGCGATCTGTTGAACCGTTGGATCGTCCCGCTCGACCGGCGCGTCGACTATCTCACCTTGCGCTACGGCGTGAAGTTCCAGATCCCGTTCGAGACCATGGTCGTCTTTTCCACCAATCTCGAGCCCTCCGATCTCGCCGACGAAGCCTTTCTTCGCCGTATTCACAACAAAATTCTCATTGAACCGGTGGACGCCTCGGCCTTCGACCAGATCTTCGGCCGAGTCGCCCAAGCCAAGAACCTTCAAGCCGACCCCGAATCCGCCGAGTACATGCGCAAACTCTGTCTTCGCGAAGGCCGCACCGAACTCCGAGCCTGCTATCCCAACGACATCACCAATATTATGATGTCCATTGCCCGCTACGAAGGCCGCGCACCGATGATGTCTAAATCCGACCTCGAACGAGCCTCGAATCTGTACTTCGCCAAAGGATAGCTAGTGCCCGCGTCTACTTTGCGCAAGCCCGCGACGGGCTCTTTTTCGAGAAGTTCGGCGAGATCCACCCGACATATCAGACTCCGGCGTTTTCGTTGTGGGTGCAGGCGGCATGGGCTTCCGTCCTGATTGTCACGGGGACCTACGAGTATCTCATCGACTACGCGCTGTTTGCGATCTGGCTGTTCTACGGCCTTAGCGTGGCCGGCCTGTTTGTGTTGCGCCGCAAGTTTCCCGATCTCGAAAGACCATATAAAATGTGGGGCTATCCGGTGACACCCGCCTTGTTTGTGCTCGTGGCCGGTTGGTTTGTGGTGAATACCGCGATCGAACGTCCGGGACCTTCGCTCACCGCACTCGGATTGATCGCGTTGGGATTTCCCGCCTATTGGTATTGGACCTCACGACGGCGATCGTAACTCAATAAGTGTCGAGAGCACGGGATGGACTCGAAAGCTACTAAAGCTCTTCGGAGTCTTTCGGGTGAGAGAATCAGCGCTTCTTGGGAGGTGCCAGCGCTCGCTTGATCATCAGATCGCGATCGCCCGTTGACCAGGCGTGCTGAAGATCTTCTTCGGGGAATCCCGAGACGCGCCCCAAGACGATATAGGCAGGCAGCGAGTGCTCGGCATGTTTCCACTTGGCCATCTCGACAATCGAGTCGAAAGCACGTTCTTTGATCTGTGAAAGCACGCGCGGATCGCGCGAATCGGTGAGGTTCACCAGAAAGCGCGCAGCCTGCGTGCGATCGGACCACGAGAGCGAGTTCAGCATTTCGATGAACCACGTTGCCGGAACCTTGATTTCGGCATCCGGGTCGAGCTTGGCCTTTACGGTGATCGCCCCTAGAGCCCGCAGAGCATTCGCGCGAACTGTCTCGTCGCCATCTTTCAAGGCATGGAACAGGTCATCGATGACGCGGAACTTCTGCTTCGCATAACCCAAGACGTATACAGCCATGGCGCGATGTGCGGGATCGGCGGCCTTGCGGCTCACTTCGCGCAGCGCAACGCCATGGGTGTCCGCCAGATCGACAAACTTGAGCTGCGCTTCGCGCGCGGGCAGATAGCGCATCAGCGAGTGGCCCTCGGTGAGATCCTCTTCGGGGATGTTCGCTTTGGCCGCTTCGGTGACCTGTTCGAGAAACGCCAGATAGGCGGTTTCGACATCCTTGGGAACTTGCAGGTCTTCTTCCGGCTCGGCCCTGTATGTGAAGTGGGTGGAGCCTTTTTCCTCAATGCCGACGTAGAGGATTGCCTTGCCCGCCTCGCAGCAGATGGCCCGCAACTGCGCGCCAACCACTCCGGTCACGAAATTCAGCTTGAGTTCCGTTTCACCTTTACTGGCGGGCATCGGGCTGCCTTCGGCGAAGCCGAGCGCCTTGCGCAGCTTTTCGATGGGAACCCTTTTGACTCCGTAGAAGTCGACGATCGCCACTTCTGGGCGCTGGGCCGGGAGCAGTGGACACAAGGCGAGGATGAAAACGAGATGTCGCAAGTAAGTGGAATGGACGCGCCAACCGGTCAACTGGTGTACGCCTGTTTTTCGGCCAGATCGCCGATAAACGGCAGCTTCCACCGCTCACCCTGATAGGCCTTCATCATGAGGACGATCCACAACCCCAGCCATGCGAGCGCGAAAAGCCCCAGCAACGCAGTGCCCAGGGCGATGCCAACGAACGGGAGGAACGCCATGACTCCCGTAAAGATGAGGAGGGCGAACCAGAGCAGAAACACAGCAATACTGACAAAGATGCTCTGAAACGCATGGAATCGCACGGTGCGATTTTTGCTGTACGGTTCCAGCACGAGAAACAGGACACCCGATAAGGCACCCATCGCATACGCGAGCGTGCAGACTAAGTTTTCAGGCATGTCGGTGGTGCCAGTTTGCGCAGCAGGGGGCGGCGGTGGTGGCGGTGGTGGCGGAGGAGGCCCCTGTGTGTACGTCGGGATGTCTTGCGGTGCAGCGGCCGTTGGTGTCGGGGTCCCGCAGATCGCACAGAACCGGCCGCTCAGTTCCGCGCCGCATGAGGTGCATTGAGGCATTTTCCTTCTATTATCAGCCTCCGCTGAGGATTCTGTATACTTCGCGTTTCGGAAGCCCACGATCGCGGGCGACTTGTTTGATCGCATCCATTCGCGGAACACCGGCACGTTGCAGCTCGGCGACGGCCTCTTCTATGGGACGTTCGTCCACTTCGGTGGCTGCTTCAGAGGCTTTGCCCACCATCAAGGTGATTTCACCGCGAACCGAATCCCGCGCCGCGAGCTTGGCGTAGATTTCGTGGGCGGTGCCGCTGAGAAACTCTTCGTGCAGTTTGGTGAGTTCACGGGCAACTACGACCGGACGCTTCGGCATGGCCGTTTCCAAATCTTCGAGCGCATCGAGAATACGGTGCGGTGCCTCGTAAAAGATCAATGTCGCGGTTTCGCGAGCCAAGCTTCGGAAGAGATCGAGACGCTGCGTCTTCTTTGGGGGAGGGAAGCCGCAGAAGCGAAACCCCTCGCCGGTCGGGAGTCCGCTGGCCGAGAGTCCGGTGAGCACCGCAGAAGCCCCGGGAATCGGCGTAACGGCCAATCCTGCCTTGCGCGCCTCGTGTACCAACACGTATCCGGGATCTGAAACCAGCGGCGTGCCTGCGTCTGTCACCAGAGCGATGGTTTTGCCGTCGCGCAAACGGTCGAGCAGTTCGGACGCTCGTGCCGGTTCGTTGTGATCGTGATAGCTGATCATGGTGGTTTGAATGTCATAATGATCGAGCAGCTTTCGCGTTTGCCGGGTGTCTTCGCAGGCGATGAGATCCGCTTCTTTGAGTATCCTCACGGCGCGGAACGTCATGTCTTCGAGATTGCCGATAGGCGTGGCGACAATGTAGAGCATGAACTTGTTAGGATAAACCTTTGGCGGAACAAGAAACGACACCGACCGGTTATTGGAATTGGGAACCAGCCGGGAAGCCCATCCGAATTCTACTCAGTCTCGATGCGGTGGACCGCATGCTCACCACCGTGATCGACGGCTTTGGTTCCGTGCCCAAGCGCGGAGCGGAGGTCGGCGGCCTGCTCCTCGGCAGCCGTTCGCGCTTCGACGGCAGGCTGAGCGTCACGATCGAAGACTATCTCCCGGTCACTTGCTCACACCGTTTTGGACCCTCGTTCGTGCTCTCTGATGAAGATCTCGGGGCGTTCGAGGGCGCGATTGCCCAAAACGACAACGTTGTCGGGTTTTATCGGAGCCATACGCGAGACGGTTTGGCGCTCGGAGCCGAGGATCTGCAGTACTGCCAGCAGTACTTCAACGGTTCCGATGATGTGATGCTGCTCATCAAGCCATCCGCGATGAAGGTGAGCAACGCGGGATTTTTCTACTACCAGGCGGGCGAGATCCAAGATCGCACCGATCTTGAGTTCCCCTTCAGGCGAAGCGAAATGGAAACGGGCGAAGCTCCGGCACGGCGGCCCCTCGGAGAACGTCGCCCGCCACCGCGCTTCGAACCGCCCGTGGGGCGTCCACCGCGGCCCGGAGAAGGCGCGTTTCAGCCACCGTTTCAGCAGCAGCCTTTGCCGGATTCGTACCCGACATCGACTGACGAAGGATATCCGGAACCGACGTTGTCGCAGCCTTTGGACCGGCCTCCGTCCCGACCGTCGCACGGGCTTCCGTCCCTGCAGCGACAGCCGCAATATCCAATGCCCACGATGTCGGCCAACAAGTTGCGACGCAACTGGGTCTGGTTTCCACTGTCGTTCATCTTTTTGCTGTTGGGAGTTTTGTTGGGATTTCAGGCTGCCATGTCGTTCAGCTCCGGCAAGGGGAGTTCGCAGGACCCCTATGCGCTCAATCTCAGTGTCGAGCGGCGGCAGGAAGATCTGGCCCTTCGGTGGGATCGATCGAATCAGGCCATCCGCACGGCATCGAAAGCAGTGTTGGATATCCAGGATGGCCGTTACTCAAAGCGTGTCGATCTGGATAGCGCGCAGTTACAGACCGGTACGGTCATCTATCGCTTTTCGACGGATAGCGTCCGGTTTAAGTTGGAAGTCTACCCCCGCGATCACATCGTGATGTCGGATTGGGTGGAATGGAAGAAGTGAGCTACCAGCGAGGCAGCACGCGGCGCCAGTTCGCGTCGACATGCTTGCGCATTTCCGCTTCGTCATCGCGCTTCTTGTATTCGAGCTTTGCATAGCGCTCTTCGAGCCGGGCAATCTGGTCGAAGTCGAGTTCCACGCCCAAGCCAGGTTTGTTGGGAATCCGGACGCCACCGGCTTCGAACTGCACGCGTCCCCCAACGATCACTTCGTCGAGTTCGGTCTGCCAAGGATAGTGGGTGTCGCAGGCATGAGTGAGGTGCGGCGAGGACGCGCCTGCATGAGCCATGATCATCATGCTGACGCCGACATGGTTGTTCGAGTGCATCGAAAGGCCCATGCCGAGCACTTGGCAGAGATCGGATAGCTGTCGCTGCTTGCGGATGCCGCCCCAGTAATGCGGGTCGGATAATACGATCTGCACGGCGTCCTGCTTCCAGGCTTTGGGAACCGCATCGAAGGAAGTCACTGCGACATTGGATGCGAATGGAGTCTCGATGCCTTCGGCCAATAAACGTCGGCGGACCTCAGCCATGCCCTCGATTTCCGCGCACGGATCTTCAAGGTAACCGCCGTCGGTCAGTTCTTCTTTCAACTCGCGGCCTACTTTGACCGACGTGTCTACAGACCAGGCGCAATTCGGATCGATCCTCAACGGATACTTCGGTCCGAACTCGGCTCGCAACGCTTTGATGCTGCGAATTTCCTCATCCGGATCGAGCACACCGCCCTTGAGCTTGATCTCTTCGAAGCCGTAATTGGCGACCATCTGCTTGGCTTGACGAACCAGTGCCTCGGCGTCGAGCGCCTCGCCGTACTCGTCGTCGCGGGCGTCATCTCCGATGCCACCGCCGCCGCCATGCTTGTAGAACAGATACGCGGAAAACGGAGCCACATCCCTCGCACGCCCACCGACTACGTCGCAAAGCGGCAAGTTCCACGCCTTGCCGATGGCATCGAGACACGCGATCTCGATGGCGGCATACGCGCGAACGGGTTCATCGGCAGGGTTTTCACCCGGAACGAACATCGTTTGCGAACGGTCTCCACCGGCGATGGTCGACGTCATGTCGCGCCACAAACCGGTGAGTTGAAAGACATCGCGCCCGATCAGCTTCTCACGCAAAGACCGATAGACGGCGATCTGTTTGTCGCCACCGTAGGTCTCGCTAATTCCGGTGATACCTTCGTCGGTTTTCAATTCCAGGATGGTTCGCAACGCATAGGGGGCATGCAAGCCATAAGAACTGCGCAGTGGCACGTCAGCCACTGCGATGGGATGGATGATAAGGTCGGAGATCCGCACGCGGAAAGCTTACGCCTTGCGCGCGCCGCGCACAGTCCCCTTCAATGCCGACTGGCGGCGCTTCGCTGCCGTACGCTTCGGCTTGGTGATGATGAACGTTCCAGAACCGAGATACTCGGCTTTGTACAGATTCTCTTTGACTTTGGGTTCAGACTTTTTGATAGCCAACTTGACTTTGCTCCTGAGGTTGTTCGGAAACTCTAATTGTACCGAATGAAGCGACTCCTTGTACTGCTGCTGCTCACGAACTTCGTTTTCTCAAAGGACAAAAAGCCCCAGGGGAAAGACGAGTTGTTCGGAGAAATCGACGCCATCCTCGCCGATCTTGGCAAGATCACTGGCTGGAAGGCCAAGCGCAAGGTCCCGGCGGCTTACATCACCCGCGACAAACTCCGCCAGTTCATTGAGGGGCGGCTCAAGCAGGAAGTGAAAACCGACGACGTTCGGATCGAAGAGCAGATCCTCGAAATGTTTGGACTTGTTCCCAAGGGCTTCGATCTGAAGAAGTCCACGGTCGACCTGGTCACCGAGCAGGCGGCAGCGTTTTACGACTACAACGCCCGCAAGCTCTTTGTTCTCGAATCGAACGAGAGCACGCTAGAACGCCGCGTCACATTGGCGCACGAGTTGGCGCACGCCCTGGCCGATCAGCAGTTTTCACTTCGCAAGTTTATCCGCGGCGGTATGCGGAGCGACGATATGTCCACCGCACGGCAGGCCGTTGTTGAGGGGCAAGCCACATGGCTGATGTGGGCGTATATGGGTGTTCGCAATGGCAAGGAACCATCGGTTCCCGTCGAACTTCTCGCCAACGCGGGGTTCACCGCCGAAAGCGCCGGCGCGGGGTTCCCTGTGTTGGCGGAATCGCCGCAGTACGTGCGAGAATCGTTGATCTTTCCTTACACGCGCGGGCTGTTGTTCCAAAACGAACTGTACAAAGCGCGGGGGCAGAAGAGTTTTGCGGAAGTGTTTGCGCGTCCTCCGGATTCAACGCAGCAGATTCTGCATCCCGAACGCTGGATGGCCGGGACGCCCGTGCAAACGGTTAAGCCCCCGCCGATTCTCGAGGAGAAGCGATATCGATTGCGCGCCGAAGGAACCATCGGCGAATTCGATCACAAGATTCTGATCCGGCAGTACATCGACGAGACTTCGGCCGACCGCATCGCACCGTTGTGGCGCGCCGGATCCTACAGGCTTTACCATGACAAGACCACCTCCAAGCAGCCGCTGCTCGCTTATGCAACCACTTGGGATAAGCCCGAAACTGCAGTCTGGTATCTGGCTTTGTACAAAGGCATCGTCGAGAAGAAGGCCAAGAACTGCCTCTTTACTCTGCAAACCGAGACGCGAGTCGAAGGCGCGAACGAGTACGGTCGCTTCGAAATCTGGACCGAAGGCGACAAAGTATTCGCCATCGAAGGACTCTCTACGGCAGCATCCGATTCGTCTTCAACCACATCACCGCGAAAACCATAACTGCCCATCCCGCCACCGCCACCAGCACCGGCACGTCATGCAGCAGCACATCTTCCGGGCGTTCCAGATCGCCAGTATGCCGCTCGCTGAGGTATTGATAGCGGAAGAGGCCGTAGAGCACGAAAGGAAGCGTCAACATCATCCAAGGAGTTTGCGCGCCGTTGACCTGCGGACCCGAGCTCCAAAGTGCGTAGGTGAGAATGACTCCTGTCGTGACGAGTTGCTCCATCCGTGCCAAAAGTCCTTTGGAATATTCCTGCAGCACCGGGCGCGACGAACTACCGTGAACGAGTTCGGCTTTGCGTTTCTCAATGCCGAGAAACAACGCAAGAAACGCCACTGCAAGCAGGAACCACGGCGATGGAACGACATTGACGATGGCGGCTCCGCAAGCGGCGCGCAGCACGAAACCCGCCGCGATGCCCATCACATCCAGCAATACGGTCGTCTTCAGTTTCCAGTTGTAGAAGAACTGCAAGAAGGTATAGAACAGCATCAGCTCGCCGGCAAGCGGCGAAATCAGCAGCGTCACGGCGGTGGACGTGCAGATCAGGAAAAACGCCAACAGCAAGGCAAGCGGTTCAGAGAGGAAACCTGCGGCGATGGCCCTCCGCCGCTTGACCGGATGTCGGCGATCCGCTTCGATGTCAAGAACATCGTTGTAGAGATAGAAGCCGCTCGACGCCAGACAGAACAATACGAACAGGGCCGTGGCAACCAACAGGGATCTTGCGGATAGATCGAAAGCGAACAGCAGCGGTGCGAAGACGATCGCGTTTTTGGTCCATTGCCGCGGGAGCATGGCGGCAAACACTGACTGCCGGTGCGAACTGCAAATGAGGAAGCGTGAGCGTCACTTTTGAGCGACCTTTCTCAGTTGCTCAGCAGCAACGGGATCGAACCGGTAAAGATACCGTGGCCAACCCGGCGTGTAGCGCCGCGTCAAGCCTTGCAAGGGAAGAAAGCGTTCACCGAAGTCTTTGTCGAGCACGTAGCGGTCGTGCAAGAACGCGATGACGCCGTCGTTTTCGATTCGTGTGTTGGTGAGAATGTAGCCGTGACCGTTGGCGGGCTCGGCCGTGGATGCAAGAACCTTTGCGATCTTCGCTCGCGCGGTCTCCGTTTCGGCAGAGCCTCTCACCATGTCCTCGAGCGGCACCCAATGAGCCGCCGGTTGGAACTTTGCGGATCCAGGCACCGGGCCGAGCCAAGGTGCATACACCGGACCATCGAGCCGTTCCGCAATCTGCAATAGATCTTTGTAAGCCGCCTGCGCATCGCCTTTGACGAGTGCGGAACCTGGATTGTACAGCAATGCCAGAAACGAGATTCCCAGAGCGATCTGCGGCCATAGTGTGTTCTCAGGCAGATGTCGAGTGAGTCTCTCAATAGCCACGATGCTGACGATGATGAGCCAGGTTTCGAAAGGAATGAAGACGTTGTTGTTGGAACCCGAAGTGGCCATGCCGAGCAAGGCCGTTCCCAAAGCCACCGGAACCATGAAGATCCAAATGCTGCGAAACGCCCCGATTTGAAGGGCTGACATCAGCCCCGCGCCAGTGAGTACAGTTGGCATCAGCCAGCGGCGAGCCATGAGTTCTGCGAAGTTGCGGATGTCTTCGCGGCTGAGTGCCGCCCACTGCCTCGGAACTTCCCACGTGAAGTAATGAAACTCAGGCCCCATCAACGCGCTTGGAGCGAGCAGGTAGAGCGCGGGTCCGAACGAGAATGTCAGAACAGCCGGCCATAAGAGCTCGGCCGGTGTCAGCTTGAACAGCAAAAACAAGAAGCCGCCGATGGCGAAAGCTGCCGCTTGTTGCTTCAACCAGAACGCGGCGACTAAGAGCAGCATTCCACCGCAGTTGGCTAGGCCGGAACGTCCGTAGTTCAGCGCATAGCAGCCTGCGAGAACGAGAAACAGCATCCAGGTATCGCGGTGGCCGATGTCGAAGTACGAATCCATGGCGCGATAGGCGGCCGCGAACATTCCCACCGCGATCACGCCCCACCAACGCGATTCGGTTTCACGCTTGACGATGCTGTAGATCATTGCCGCCGATCCGATGGTGCCGATCAACGCCACGATCCGGATCGTGGCCAAGCTAGGGCCTAGAAACACCGCGAACGCCGCGCACAAGTAGTAGAAGAGCGGGTTATAAGCAAGCGCCACGTGACCGGGCTGTGGCGCCTCGTAGATAGGCTGCCCATGCATCGCGCGTTCCACATGCTCAACGACGGTTGTTTCCATCGCCTCAAGATTCAGCGGGTAGGAAACGTGTCGGTAGGCAACCCATCCCACCCAGAGAATCTGAAACATCGCGTAGGCTGCGAAGAGCAACACCCACGTCTTTGATTTTTGGGATGAAATTTCCATTGGCACGCCTCGGCATTTTCAATACTAAGCGGGCGGCTGGTATGCGGAATGAGCGACTGGTCCCCTAGGGTCATGGGCCGTAACCCCGTACTGTTGTGGAACCACCAACCAGCGGCCTTCGTATACTAGGGTGGAGACCAAGTCCCATGCCATTTTGCGTGCAATGCGGTAATCAAGTCGACGATCAGGCTCGCTACTGTGGCCGTTGCGGATCGGTGCAGGCCATTGAGACTCCCAGTGCTGGGCCGAGCGGAGCCAGCGTACTGGACAATGCGTTTCCTGGCGTCGATGCACACACTGCTTCGATCCTCTGCTACATCCCTTGGGTTGGCTGGGTGGCTGCCATCTTTGTGCTGGCTTCGCAGCGGTTCCGCACCGATACCCAGACGCGCTTTCACGCGTTTCAGGGCCTCTACATCTTCGTCGCCTGGTTGATGGTGGACTGGGTTTTGGGTCCGCTGATGCGGATTCCGGGCATCTACTTTGGGATGAAGTTGGGCGGATTGCTGAAGCTGGTGATCGTCGGAGGGTGGATTTGGATGCTGATCAAGGTCTCGCAACGGGAACGGTTTAAGCTCCCGCTATTGGGCGATTTGGCCGAAAAGTCCGTTGCCGAGCAGTTGTAGATTCTTACGCACCCGCCGAGAGTTCGACCACGAGTATACGTACAATCAGTTCAACCAGTTGTTGCGGTGACAATGCCGGGCGATCATCCGCGCCTCCACTCTGCCTCGGCTCGGCCACGCTCAACAGGTGGCCAAAGCCATCCTGTTCATGCCGTTTCCACTTGCCCTGCGCATCTGTCATTGTCAGCGTATTGCCCAGATGCAGGAAAGTCGTCGCCGAACCATCCGGCGCAGTCACCGTGGTCGTCCACCCCAGAGAATCGTAGAGGCGAGTCGCCAACCTGAATTCCCTCGCCTCCCCAAAGTCCCAGCACGCAGGCCTCTACTAGCCACCCCCTAATTTTGGACTCGGTCCCGCGCATTCTCGTACATACCGGACTATACCCCGCACACCAAAACTCCATGCGCCAGGCATCTCACGGATGAGATTTAGTTCTTCCTCATCGGCTCTATCGCGGAGTGGATTGTAGTGAATAATCAACACGCTCCTCGATTCAAACTCTAGCCTTACGGGCATACGCCCAGTTGCCGACAAGACAATTTGGCTCGGAAAGGTGTGGGTATCCTTGACTTGGACTACCGTTAACTGTTCGCCACAAGTTCTACCGGGCACGGTATGCAAAAGCCGAGCCCAGAGGCTACCATTCTGGCTCATAATCCGAGATTGTTCCACGAAACAGTTCTCGTTGCTTCTGGAATTGCAGCCGACAATGACGCTTGCCCACGCCAGTGCCACCAGAGACCTGTGCGCGCGCTCAGTCACATATCCTCGAGTACTGGATGTGAATTGACTCTACGTCGCCAATCATCTTTCGCACAAAAGAGAGATCCTCCTTGGTCCTTGAATCCACATCGAACGCATAGTCCACGCGAAGTAGCCTGTTCGAACGCCAGGTCACAGATATGGATGGCCTACCCTCCACCAAGAAAACCTCGATCGGTCCCTTGGATTGAAGGCCCTCAATCTGCACGGAGGCAAACGAGTCGTTATCACAATTGTTGTTAGCTCGAACCACAGCCACAATTCCGTTGGGCGAGTAAAAGCGCTTCCGAGTCTCGCACCCGGATCTGGAACCGCAAGACACCACCGTGACCAGTCCAACGAAGAACGCCAGTTTAGCGACCAAGAATACCTCGGAATCCACACACAGTTTGCCCGAATTGAATACCTGAAGCTATGATAGTCCTATCTCTGGTACTCTCTCCATAGTTTGGAGGGAGATATGAAATTTCCGTCAACATAGCGATCTGGCAACACTAGTTCTTCAACCGAATGAAATAGTTCGTTTGGTTCCGCACCATTATGGGCGCGGCTCTGAACGACTTGCTTCGGACTGCCAATGGCCATTCGAAGCCGCGACCGTCAGGGACAGGGCACACTGGAAAGTAGCTCGAAACAAATCACGCGGTCGCAGAACTAGTAGAAATACTCCACCGCCTCCACCCAGGCAGGAAGCCTCCGCCATTTGTGGATCCTTGAACTGAGCAGCCTCGCAACTTAAACCTGACGGGTCCACAAAACTTACTGGATCGCCCACCACATACCCGTATCGGTTCCAAGATCCTGGATCTCTTGAGAATACTGATACGTCGTCCCCGTCAGTGGATACTGCACATTCCTCGGACGCCCCTCCGAATCATAAGTCCACAAAGCCTGCATCGACGCCGACGCATCAGTCCCACCGGCCAGCTTCTTCGTGACCGTCAATTGCTTGCCGGAAGGCGACCCGTAATTGGTATACGCAAACTCTTCTTTGTAAGAATTCCCGCCCACAGCACTGCAGTTCTTCCCGCGATACTGCACCGCCGCCACTCGACGCGCAGCACCCGCCGAGAAGTTCGACCACGGACTGTTGTCCCAATGGAAATTCACTTCCTGGCAAGCATCCGCCGGATTCCACGTCGCACCCGGATACTTATCGATCTTCTGCAACCGCCGATAGGTCGAGTCGTAAGTATAGACGATATAGACAGTGTTCTGCCCCTTCTGATCGGTCTTCGAATGCAGCAGGCCCATCTGTTATAAGAAAAGGTTGTCGTGCCCGTCTCAGGCTCTGTCCACGTCGCGCCATCGCGTAGCATCGTCACCTCAAACAACTGGTTGAGCTGTGCCGCCGTCCGCCTGTCCACAAAGGCGCTCTCGAATTCGCTCAAGCCCTCATTCCCGTTTGCTGAGATAGTCTTTCCATGCCTCAGGGCCTACATCCCAAGTCAACTCGAGCTCGAAAAATCGATAGTCCAAATCGGGGTTAATCCACGAGCTTACCTCATACTCGCTCTTCGCCCACGTCATCCAAGCAACGGGATAGTAGATCTCGTACCGAACTCTCGTCGGCATTCGCCACTGCGGCCCGTCATCCCAAGTAAGATAAATGATCTTCCGGTCGCAGGATCTTGGTTGACGCCCTACGCCTTTCAAGTAACTTGGTGGTTGGCATCTCTGCATCGACTTTGCCAACCCTGTGTGGTTGTCGTTCATGAATACATACTCGAAAGAGTAAGTGCAATCCGTTGTAATGATCGCCTCGGTGGTTCCCTGCTTCAGATCCACTTCGCCATCACGCACTGTTCCAGCACAGGTGATCGGAACGCCCAACCAGAAAATCTCTGCTTCCGCGAACGGTAGCTTGCTTTGGAATTTGCCCCAGCTAAGGTCATCGGCTCTTCTTCCGGGTGCTTCCATTGTTTGGTTGGCTGCATTGTAACGATGGTGGCCATAACCGAATATTGTTGGTCTAGAGTCTTGGTATTCCCAGAGCAATCCGGATAATCCCATAACTGCAACTTCGCGCTTCCGCTCGAGTTGGCGTCCCTTTGTCCGACGAATGTCGACCACGGCGGTTTTCAGGTCCTGAATTCTTAGTTTCTTGCTCCTTGCGTATTCTCTCGATTGCGATCACGATTCTCTTGATCGCGATCAAGTTTTAGAGCACCACAAGAATCGGCATCGGAGCGAAGCGACGCTGGCCCTCTCAGTGTGCGCCAGTTTTGATCG
>Ga0163144_10000542_pt1 | contig 88145 bp, 73 predicted proteins | sample OliLak19BULKMAT1_FD_123175 | JGI IMG/M metagenome (GOLD analysis project Ga0163144, IMG submission 123175) | Freshwater microbial mat bacterial communities from Lake Vanda, McMurdo Dry Valleys, Antarctica - Oligotrophic Lake LV.19.BULKMAT1 | ecosystem: Environmental > Aquatic > Freshwater >... | reverse complement strand
CTGCGGGGGGTTTGGGGGGCCAACGGCCCCCTGAAGCAAAAGCTCAAGCACCGTGTTTTCGCGCAAAATTGGCGCGCCAGCGCCGCGAGAAAATGCGGTGCGCCTAGCAGGATGCTGTTCTTCGGCATCCTGCTAGCCGGCCCGCGCCAACGCCACGGTGATGTTGTCGACGCCGCCGCGCTGATTGGCCAGTTCGACCAGTTGCACCGCCGCCTGCTGCAAGTCACCGGAACGGCTGACGATCTCGAGCATCTCAAGGTCATCGATCATGTCGGACAGGCCATCGCTGCAGAGCAGGAAGATGTCGCCGGGCATGAGGTCCTCGACGGTGATGTCGACGGTGATCTGCTCCATGCCCAGGGCGCGGGTGACGATGTTGCCGAGCAGCGCCACTTCGTAGCTGTTGGGATCGAGCAACCCGGCGCGGATGCGCTCGGCGACCAGGCTGTGGTCCTGGCTGACCTGCTCGATCGAGCTGTTGTAGATGCGGTAGATGCGGCTGTCGCCGACGTTGGCGGTGATCACCCGCTCCTTCATGAAAGCGCAGGCGCAGATGGTGGTGCCCATGTCGGCCAGCGCCGGATCGACCATGGCGCGGCTGAGGATGTGGTCGTTGGCGCCGAAGATCGCCCGCTTCATCGCTTCGACCACCTTGTCCTCCTCGACCCAGTCGGCGGGCCGCATCTGGCGCAGGCCGTGCGACACCACCTGGACGCCGAGTTCGCTGGCGATGTGGCCGCCGGCGTGGCCGCCCATGCCATCGCAGACGATGACCACGCGGTCACGGACGTCGAAGTAGAGCGCGTCCTCATTGTGGTCGCGCACCCGCCCTTGGTGGGTCTGGGCCGCCATGTGCAGTTTCACCGGCGACCTCGCGGAGAGATCGTGGCGCACGGCGCCGGTTGTTTTTCCAGCAACCTGCCAGGCGACGGCGCGGGGGGCGTAGCGACGGCAAAAGTGGTCATGGTCGGGCTAGCAGGCTGCTGAAAAAGCAGCCTGCGGGGGTTACAGGGGGGCGTCTGCCCCCCTGGATAAAAAGCTCCCTTCGCGTTTCCCGGGGAAAATAGCGACCGCAGGTCGCCCCCGGGAAGTGCGAAGGCAGCAGGCTGATGGAGAACGGAGTTTTTCATCAGCCTGCTAGTCAACGGCGAGCACCAGCAGTGTGCAGTCGTCGGTGGGCCCCAGGCCGCCGCGGAACTGGCGCACGCTTTCCATGATGCGCACCACCAGGGCCTCGGGTCCGGCCTCGGCATGGCGACGCACCACTTCGTGCAGGGTATCGACGCCGTACTCGGCCTGCTGGCGATTCATCGCCTCGGTGATGCCGTCGGTGTAGACCACGAAGACATCGCCGGCTTCGACCGGGGTGATCTCCTCGGCGACGCTGGAACGGAAGATGGCGCCCTTCTTCATGCCGACCACCATGCCGCGCGGCTTGATCTCGCTGGCGGCGCCGCTGCGCCAATTGAAGCGGATGACCGGATTGTGGCCGGCGCGCGCCCAGGTGATGGTGCGCTGATCGGGATCGAGGATGGCGTAGCTGACCGAGACGAAGATGCGGCCACCGAGGTCGTCGACCAGGCTGTCATTGACCCGGGTCAACGTCTCGGCCGGGCCATGGCCGGCGCCGGCGTAGATCGACAGCGTCTTCTTGGCCATCGACATGACCAGGGCGGCATGGATGCCGTGGCCGCTGACGTCGCCTTGCGCGAAGCCGACGCGGCCGTCGGCCAGGCGGATGAATTCATAGAAGTCACCGCTGACATCGGAGCAGGCCTCGAAGCAGGTGGCGAAGCGGAAGCCGGGCACCAGCGGTGCGCCCTGGAGGAAGCCCTGCTGCACGGCCTTGGCCTTGATGCGCTCGCTGTCGGTTTCGACCTGGCGGGCGGAGACGTGCTCACCCGAGGACTCCTCAATGTCGTCCATCCAGTCCAGCGGTGGGCTGCCCTTGGGCTCGTCGTCCTGCGCCTCGACACCATCGCGGATATCGAGGGCGGTGCCGCGGAAGAGATCGGATGCCGTGCTGGCCGGCGGCGAGTGGTCATCGGCATCGGCGCCGGCGAAGGCGTCGGAGGCCGGCGGCCCTGCGGCGCCAACCGCTTCAGCGTCGATCACGGCGCGAGCCACCAGTGACGTCGCCTCCCCCGCGTTCCGCCCGGCATTCGGCGTCAGCGTGGCGCCTATGCCTGCGGGCAACTGCACGTCGGGCCGGTAGGCGGCGGTGGAGGGGAGTTCGCCGGTGAGCGCTGCGTTGGGTGCCGCCTGGCTTACCGGGATGGCGGATGGCACGCCGGTCCGGCTGTCGGAGCGAACCGGGCGGGCGACCGGGATCTCGGTTGGCGACGTCACCCGCGTGGTCGAACGCGGAGGCGCCGTCTCGGTCCAGGCGCTGCTCGGCTGCCGCGCGGCCGGCCGTTCGGGCGCGGTCGTGGCAGGCGACGAACGCACCGACCGCGACGATGACCGCTGCTCGCCATCGCGGAGGGTCAGACTGCTGCCGGAGGCGGCCTTGCGTACCGCACTCTCGGACTGCGACTCGGGACGTTCGGGACGATAGCTCCGGCAGACCTCGACCAAGTGGGCAGCCATCAGTTCGGGCGCACCTTGCCAATCGTCGGGGACCTTGACCACCACCTCGGCGATATGGCCGAGGCAGAACGGGCAGATCCAGTGGCCATCACGGTTGGTGTAGCGCCACAGCGGGAACTGCAGGAGCTGGCGCAGGTGGTTGGCCACGGTCAGGGTGCGCTGCCAGCGGTCGCGCGCCTGCTGCACGGTCTCGACCGGGTGCAGGGTCCCGCCGCGGAACTCCGGGCAGAGCGCCATGTGGTTGACCATGGCCTGGATGGTGAAGCTGTCGAAGCGCCCGGCGGCGATGCGCACGCCAGCCACGCGCACCAGGCTGGACGGGCTGTACCAGTAGCCCTCGTGATCGAACACCTGCCACGCTGGATCGGTGGCGGCGAGATGGGCGATGTCCTCGTAGATCTGCTTGTCGGCAATCACCTGATCGGACTGCGGCGAGCCGGCGCCGGCGCGATAGGCCGAACAGCGGCGGCCGAGGTGACCTTCGATGGCGCGCACGAGCGCCGAACGGGTGTCGTCATGTCCACGCACGCTGGCCAGGCAGAACGGGCAGATCCAGGCGCCATTGCGCGCAAAATGCCGCCAGCCCGGATCCTTGCCGAGCCGTTCCTTGACCAGCCACGTGAGATCGCGACCTGATCCGGAACCTGCGGAGGGTGCGAACGCCGTGGGCGGACGCGCGGGGCGTTCGGTCATTCGGGACGCTCAGCCATGGGGGAGTGTACCTTAGACCCTGGGCCCTGAGGCACAATTGCGTGGTCCGCAGGCACTTGCGCAGGTGGCTTGGCCGCCGGCGGAGCTGCTCCCGCCTCAGCCGGTAAACCGTCCGGGCCAAGGGCCTTGCCGATCCCGTACAGCGGTAGCCAGAAGCTGCCCAGCACCACCAGCACCACGACCGCCATCGGTCCGATGACCAGGCCCTTGGCGCCGAAGGCGAGCAGGCCTCCGGTCAAGCTCAGAAACAGCAGCAGCGAGAACCATTCGCCGGTGTGTGCCAGCCCGCGGGTGACGCGGGTGCCGAGTTCGCAGACGAGGAAGTCGGCGGCGAGCACGCCGAGCACCAGGCCGCCGGCATGCCACGGCATGGCCTGTGCCCAGAGCAGGCTGGCCAAGGGCACCCAGACGAACGCCAGGCCGACCAGCGGGATCAGGCTGACGAAGGCGGCGACCATGCCGATCAGGATCGGATTGAGGTCCGCGACCAGCCAGACGAAGACCCCGGTGGTGACCCCACGCACCAGCGCGCGCGCCACGGTGTCCAGCCACATGCGGACCACCGCCGCCTCGAGGCGGCGGCTCAGTTCGCTGCGCTGCGCGGGTTCGAGTGGGGTGTAGCCGAGCAGCGTGCGGACCAGCACCGGGCCCTGGTCGTAGAACCAGCCGAGCAGGACCAGGGCGAGGACCATCTCGGCGAGGAAACTGCCGGTGCCGGTGAATACGAAGTTGAGCAGGGCGCTGCTCTGCGATTGGCCGAACAGCCCGGCGACGAAGCGTTCGGTGGCGGCGGGATCGAGCGGCAGACTGGGATAGAGCGCCACCGTCGCCTCGGCGTATTGGCGCACCAGGGAACCGAGGCGCGCGAGTTGACGTTCGTCGCGCAAGGCCAGGCCGAGCAGCAGGGTTCCGGCCTCGGACAGGCTGCGCAGTGACGCGAGCAACAGGAGTGCGAGCGGTGCCAGCAGCGCCACCACCAGGGCGATGGTGGCGGCGCCGGCGGCCAGGTGGCGGCGCCACGATTCGGCCACGCCCGGCAGCAACCACCGCGCTGCCATCAGCAACGGGCGGAACAGCACGGAATAGCTGAGCATGGCCAGCGCCGCGGCGAGCAGCAGCGGATCGCGGATGGGCGCGAACACCGCCGCCACCAGCCATAGCGCCAGGGCGAACAGCGCCAGCATGGCGAGGTGCGGCAGCCAGGCGCGCAACCGCGTCTGCGGATCGATGGGCATCGCGGGCGATGAAAGCGTGGCGCCGGTCGGTAGCAACCAGCCGGCTGCGCCGGCTGGGCTGATGGCTGATGGCTGCTGGCTGATAGCTGCTGGCAGCGGCTGCGCGCACCGCCAACGCGCACGGACGTCAGATCCGCGTTCGCGTTCGGTCGCGCACGACGACCGCGTGCCGCCATCAGCCATCAGCCATCAGCCATCAGCCATCAGCTCAGCGCGCGCCGCGCGCGGTCAGCGTCCGTGGCGCAGGCGTTCGGCGAGGTAGTTGTCGAGGTACGGATTCTGCTCGATGGCGCGCGCCGTCTCTTCGACGTCGTACTCGACCCGGCGGTAGATCACCCGCGGTGCGCTGGGATCGGTGTCGAGCAGGCAGTAGCAGGCGCGCTGGTCGCCATCGCGGGGCTGGCCGACCGAACCGATGTTGACCAGCGCCTTCTCGCCCTTCTCGACGAAGTAGGTCATCGCCCACAGTTCGCTGGGCGGGGTGAAGGTCATGTCCTCCAGGAACACGCCGGGAACGTGGGTATGGCCGACGAAGCACACATGCGGGATGAGTTGGAAGATCTCGGTCATCTTCGCGGTGTTTTGCGTGTCGCGCGGCATCACGTATTCGCGCGTGGGCTGGCGCGGGCTGGCGTGGGTGAACAGGAACGGTCCGTCCTGGGCGTGCAGTTGCAGATTCTGCAGGATGTGCCAGCGGTGCTTGCGCGTCTCGTCATCGGCATCGGTCTTGAGAAATTCGCGCGTCCAATCGATGGCGCGTTTGGCACGCGGATTGAAGTTCTCGGCGCCGTAGATCAGCGCCTCCTCGTGGTTGCCCATGAGCACGGCGCCGCAGCGCTTTACCAAGTCGAGGCACTCGCCGGGATAGGGACCATAGCCGACCACATCGCCGAGGCAGATGATGCGCGCGGCACCCTGTTTCTCCATGTCGGCGATGACGTTGCGCAGGGCGGCGAGGTTGCCATGGATGTCGCTGATCAGCCCGAGGAGCATGCGAGCGCCATGTGATCGGTCCCGGACCGGGACTCAAGGGCCACACCGATGATGCGCTCGCAGGGTCTGCGGGTCCGTGGGTGCCGATCGTTCCTACGCTGCGCGTGCAGACGTCGAAGCCCGGGGCGAGGCATCGGCGACGCCCGCGGATCCTGATCGCGCACTGGCAGCGAGGACTGGCAGCGAGGACAGCCACGACCGTGCGACGGACCGGAATGGTGGCAGGCGGAGGTCTCCAAACGTTGCGGCAGGTCGGCCGGAGTGCGTTGCGCGCAACGGTCGCACCGCTTCGTGACCGCGGACCCTTCTGCCTCGGCCCTGCGGAGCTCTGTGCGAAGTGGCATGGGCATTGCGTTACCACGTCCGTGAGGGCCTTCCGATGCCGATAGCAGCACTTTCCACTCCGCCTGGCCTCAAGGGCGCCGACGCCGCCGCCTTCGACAATGCCAAGTCGTTCCGCGACGCTGATTTCATGAAAATCATGCTGTCCGAGCTGACCCAGCAGGATCCATTCAAGCCGCAGGAGACCAGCAAGATCGTCGAGAACGTGCAGAAGCTGCAGGAGCTCGCCAACACGCGCTTCTCGAAATTCCGCGACGACCTGCGCTTCGCCCAGGACGTATCCAGGAAGGAGATCACCATCGCCCAGGCGAGCATCTCCGAGCCCGAGGCCCAGCGTCTGGCGCAGCGCGGCCTCGACCTCGACCGAGGCTTCGGCCAGGTCACCGGCGTGGTCGAATCCTTCCGGGTCGTCGATGAGCAGGTCTTCGTGCGCATCGGCGACAAGGACTACAACCTCGACAACCTCCGCCAGATCAGCCCCGACCAGGAGGACAACACCCACCTCGTCGAACTCGCCCAGGGCCTGCTCGGCCGCCAGGTCGGCTTCCCCAGCGATGACGGTAAGCAACAGCAGGGCGTGGTCACCGCCGTCCGCCAAGGCGAGAACGGCGTGCTGCTGACCGTCAACGGCAAGGATGTGGCGATGGAGCGGGTCACCAGGATCGCGATTCCATAGAGGGATTGCCACGGTTCGGAGGTTCGGACGTTCGGAACGGCGCGCCATTCGAACGCCCGAACGCCCGAACGCCCGAACGGCGGCAATCCCCCGACAGTGGCAATCCCCGCCCAGCGCCCGACCGTACCCGCCCGTGCGACCGCCTCCGCTTTGGCTGCTCCAGTTTTTCAACCTGCTCACCGGTTTCGGCAGCCTGCTGACGGCCAATCTCGGGATCGGGGTGTGGAAGGACGCGCAGTGGAGCCCCTTCCAGGTCGGCATGGCGATGACCGTGGCCAACCTCTGCTATGCCGGCGTGGTCGCGTGCGGCGGGCGTCTCGCCGATCGCTGGGGGCGCGCCAAGGTCGCCATCGCCGGATCACTGCTGAGCGCTCTTGGCGTCACCCTCATGCTGGTTGTTCCTGGTCCGGTCATGGCGCTGATTGCGGCCATGCTCGCCTTCGCTGGGCCGGCGCTGTACTTCCCGGGCTGTGCCGGGTTGTTCTCGGACGCCGAGGGCGAGGTCGGACGGGCGCCGCCGCCGCTGCACGCCAAGCTCAGCCGCTACAACCTGGGCTGGGCGGGCGGGAATCTCGGCGGCTTCCTCGGCTTCGGGTTGTTCACTTGGCGACCGCTCGGCTACGCCTGCGCGCTCGCGGCCTTCCTGGTCATCGCGGCCTGGATGTGGCGCTGGCGCGCGTTGCCGCCGCGTCCGCCCGCCGCCGACGGCGATCGTGCCGCCCACCCTGCGGTGCCCAGGCTGATGCTGATCGGGCGCTGTGCGCTGCTCATCGCCTGCCTGCTCGGCATGGCGCTGATCAGCCTGGTGCAGGATGCGCTCGGCCGGCTGCATCCCGTCGGCGACCGTCTCGCCCAGGACACCATGCGTGCCTGGGCCAGCCAGATGCTCACCGCCTACGCGGCGGGCTATGTCTGCGTGTTTGTGCTGCTCGGGCAGTGGTCGGGTTGGGTGCTGCGGCCGTGGCGGTTGTGGGCGATGCAGGTCGGCATCCTGGTCGGCGGCTGCGGCCTGCTCGCCATGGCGGCGACCGGCCACATCACGCGATTGCCGCTGGTGTTGTGCGGACTGGCCATCGGCAGTGGCTATGCCGCAGTCTACAAGAGCAGCATCTATTACAGCCTGCGTTCCCCCGCTGGTGCCGGCCGCGCCGCCGGCATGCACGAGACGTTCATCGGCGTCGGCAACACCATCGGGCCCCTGGTCGGTGGCCTGTGGGTGTACACGTGGCTGGCCGCCACCGGCGCTCCTGGTCAGGCGATGTTCGCGCTCAGCGCCTTCGTCGTGCTGTGCGCGGTGGCGCTGCTGGTCTTCCAGGCCGCGCTCATCCCGGGAGCGGTGCGGCTGGGGGCGCGCTGAGGCGCTGAGCCGCCGGCTGACTGCGCATCACCTGATATCGATCGCCACCGGCGTTGGCGATCCTTCGGCGCGCGCCAGCTTGAAGCCGAGGTGGCGTTGGAACGCCGGTGGGGTGACCACCAGCGGTCCGCCGGCGTGCTCGATGGTGGTCGAGGCCAACGGCGTGCCGTCATCGGCGTTCCACCAGGCCAGTTGGACGGTGCCCGGCTTGATGTTGGCACCGATGGTCACCATCGCCTCGGTGTGGCGGATGGTGCGATCGCCCTCGTAGGCGTAGCGCTCATCGAGCAGGTAGCCGAGCAGGCGACCACGGCGAACCCAGGCCTGGCACCACAGGACGCCGGCCGGCGAGGTGGCGTCGAGGGTGGCCGACTTGGCGTCCTCGCCGCGCAGTTCCTCGTTGGCGACGAAATTCTGGATGGCGCGGTAGGCCTGCCAGTGCTCGCCCTGATCGACCCACTCGAACCACCACATCATCGCCGTGCCGACGTGACCGCTGACCAGGCTGACCCAGCCGGCGATGGCCTGGTCGGCGAGCATGTTGGCTTCAGGTCCACCTTGCGAGCTGCAGCCGTACTCGGTGGTCAGCACCGGCTTGCCGTAGCGATGCAGGCCGCCGGAGGGATGCACGGTGCTGTCGCGCAGGAGATCGGCGAGGTGGCGGCCGTTGCTGCGGCCGGGTTGGCGATAGGCGTCGATGCAGATGTAGTCGATCTCGGGAAGCTCGCACACCTCGGGGAAGGGACGCCGGTAGTCTCCGGCCCAATGTGTGGTCACCGGGTGGTCATAGCTGTCGAGCGCCTTCCAACGCTTCGCCGCGTTCTGATGCCACTCGCGTGAGATGTCGGGGCGCTGGATGGCCGAGAGGTCGACTTCGCTGAACAGCTTCCAGCCCATCACCGCGGGATGGTCGGCGTAGCGGCCGACCAGGTAGCGGCGCAGGCGCTCCTGATAGGCCAGCGCCTCGGGCATGCGGAACCATTCCGCGGCATCCGCGACTGGCCCACCGAGCTTGATGCTGTAGGGATTCTGCCGCCACTCGCGGTCGGAACTCGGCGAGGCCTGCCCGTGGTTGTTGATGGTGACATTGATGCGGATGCCGTTGGCCCAGGATTCGTCGAGCACGCGATCGAAGCGCGAGGCGTTCATCTCGTTGTAGCGCCCGACGCCGTGGAAGCCGGGCCAGTCCGCGCGCCACTCCAGCGCGAAGTTCCAGCTCGACATCCAGATCTCGCAGGCGTTGGCGCCCGAGGCCGCCAGCCGGCGGAGCATGGCGGCATAAGCCAGGCTGCCACGGTGCGGGGTGAGCTTGGTGCTCAGCCGTTCGCGGCTGCGCTGGTCGTAGACGCTGTGCAGGTTCAAGCCGACCGGCCAGAACAGTTCATCGCCGCAGGCGAAGAAGCGCTTGTCGGTGGCGTCGACGCGGACGTAGCCGGTGAAGGCCGGGCCGGCCACCTGGATCGCCGGCAGTTCGCTATCGACGGCGCCGGTACGGCCATCAGCGAACGTCCAGCGCGCCTCCAGACGCAGGCGGTGCAACCCCGGTCGCTGGGGACGGAAACGCACGTGGAAGCGACCGGCGCCGTCGGCAAGGATCTCCTCGATATCGCCGCGATCGGTGTGGCGCATCGGCTGGGCCCAGAAGCCGGGGATGCGCTGCTCTTCACCCGACGGCCAGGTGACCACGGCATCGACCTGGAAGCGTTTGAAGTCGTAGGGGTTGTCCGGGAGGGGGTCAGGCAGGAGGGACAGCGACCAGCGTTCGCCGGCGCGGGCCTGAGCGATGCCGTCGGCGCCTACGGTGTCGAGCCGCAGATCGGTCAGCGCCACCCGCTGCGGCGCCGGTGCCGGCGGTGCCGGCGCGACCTCCAACTGCTCGATGGTGATCCGTGCCGCGCTCGGTCGCGCCGACCACAGGAACAAGCCCGCTTTGACCGCGCTGGCGGCCTGGACCGCCGTCCACGCGCAGCGCACCGGCTCGCTGACCAGGGCGTCAGCGCCGGTCATGCGGAAGGACAGTTCATGGCGGCCTGGAGCCAGCGTGCCCGGCTGGATGCGCTGGAACCAGCGGCCGTCGTCATCGCTGACGAAGGCGCCGACGCCGAGATCGGTCGGCGCGTCCGCCGGTACCAGCAGCACGGCAGTGATCACCTGATCGCCACCCGGCACCCCGGGTATGGGGATGACCGTGGTCAACGGCGAACGCAGCGCGATCTCCTCACTGCCGGTGAGGAAGACAGCGAGGATCAGCAGGGTGAAGGTGGGAAGCAGTCGTCCGGGCATCGTTGGGAGAGTGTACTGCACGACGCAACGGGCGTTCGCGGTTGGGATGACGCAGCATCCGGGTCGAGCTTGCGGGCGCGGTTGGGGAAATCCGGCAGGAGGGCCGGTCGGTGACTGTCTACGCCCGTTTCCGGGCCACATGCACGCCATCGCGGATGGGCAGCAGCACGTTCTCGACCTGCGGATCGGCTGCGATGGCACGATTGACCGCATCGATGGCGCGGGTCTCGTCGTCGCGCGGGTCGAGCACCTTTCCGCTCCACAGCGTGTTGTCGATGACCACCAGCCCTCCCGGCCGGACCAACGCGATCGCCGCGTGCCAATAGGCGAGGTAGTTCTCCTTGTCGGCGTCGATGAACACCAGATCGAAGGGCGCGCTCAGGGTCTTCAGCGTCGCTAGCGCCGGGCCCAGGCGGATGGTGATCTTCCCGCCGTGCGGACTGCGCGCGAAATAGCGCTCGGCGAAGGCCTTGGCCTGGGGATCGATGTCACAGGTGATCAATTCGCCGTCGGCGGGCATGCCCTCGGCCATGGAGAGCGCGGAATAGCCGGTGAACATCCCGAGTTCGAGCACCCGTCGCGCGCCGATCAGTTGGACCAGCAGCTTCAGCAGCCGACCTTCCAGCCGACCGCAGAGCATGCCCGGCCACTTCATCGAGGCGTAGGTTTCGGCGGTCAGCTCGATCAGCAGATCCGGCTCCGGCTTGGTGCGGTCCTTGGCGTAGGCTTCCAGGGCGGGGTCGATGAACTGCATGGAGAGGCGTGCCGAGGGTGGAGGGTGGAGGGTGGAGGGTGGAGGGTGGAGCAAGGACGACCACCGAGCGCACGGACGCTCTCCGCCCGGTGTGCGCGGACGGATGCGCGATGCAAGCCGGCAGTGACGGGGTGGCGCAGCAGTGGATGGGGCCTTAGGGTCGCGCCCGGATGTCCGGCGTCGCCCACCTGATGCGCATGCTCGGCCAGCGCCGCCTGCTGGTGCTGCTGCCACTTGGCTTCGCCTCGGGCCTGCCGCTCTATCTCGCTGGTGGCCGTACCTTCAAGGCGTGGGCGAAGGACGCGGGCGCCGACCTGACCACCATCGGGCTGCTCAGCGTCATCGCCCTGCCCTACACCCTCAAGTTCCTGTGGGCGCCGCTGGTTGATCGCTTCGTGCCGCCTTTTCTTGGCCGTCGCCGGGGCTGGCTGCTGGTGATGCAACTGGCGATCGCCGTGGTGATCGCGGCCATGGCCTTCGCTGATCCGCGCGCCGGTATGACCCTGGCGATCGCCGCGCTGGCGCTGGCCTGCCTGGGCGCCACCCAGGACATCGTCGCCGACGCCTATCGCACCGACAGCCTGGCTGCCGACGAGCGCGGGCCTGGCGCCAGCCTGTTCGTCTTCGCCTACCGCATGGGACTGCTCGCCGCCTTCACCGGAGCGCTGCTCGTGGCCGAGCACGCCTCCTGGCGCGCCGCCTGGCTGATCCTGGCCGCGACCATGGCCGTCGGTGTCGTGGGCACACTGCTGGCGCGCGAGCCGGCAACGGTGGGCGAGCCGCCTCCGGACCTGGCGGCGGCGATCATCGAACCGTGGCGCGAGTTCGTCGCCCGCCTTGGTGGTCGGCGCTTCGCCCTCGCCCTCGCCTTCGTCGTCCTCTTCCGCGCCAGCGACGGCCTCGCTGGCGGCATGGCCACGACCTTCCTGCAGGAGCGCTATTCCAAGGACGTGATCGGCCTCATCCAGGGCGGGCTCGGCACCGCGGCGCTGGCCGTGGGCGTGGTCCTGGGCGGCACGCTCTACGGAGTGATCGGCGCCGGTCGGGCGCTGTGGCTGTTCGGCGTGCTCCAGGCCGCCTCGAATCTCGGCTACTGGTGGCTGGCGACCGGAGCGGTCGATCTCGTGCGCTTGGGCGTGGTGATGACAGTGGAGAGCCTGTGCACCGGCCTGTCGGTCTCGGCCTTCGTCGCCGTGCTCATGGGCCTGTGCTCGGCGCGCTATTCGGCGACGCAGTATGCGCTGCTCACCGCCGCCATGGCGGTAGGCACGCTCGGTCTGGAGAGCAGCTCCGGCGCCCTCGCCCAGGCCGTCGGCTGGCCCGCGTTCTTCCTGCTCACCATCGTCGCAGCGATGCCGGGCCTGGCGCTGCTGCCGTGGTTCGCACCGTGGCGGCAACGGGACGGGTCTGCCGATGCTGGTTGAGACGTTGCGCATCGCCGGAGTCCTGCACCTGATCATCGCCGCCGGCAACCTGCTGGTCCCGCGCTGCGCCTGGTCCTGGGCCTGTTCTTCTACGATCGCGCCATGCAGCGCCAGCTGTGGCGGTGGACGCTGCCGTTCACGCTATGCGTCGCCGGATTCGTAGCGGTGTTCGCGGTGGCGGCGTGGGGGATGGCATGATGCTCGGCTGATTCCGGCCGGCGGGCCCTGATCGCCCACGTCGACCTTGCCAGCGCGTCGTCACCGCGCAGCGTGCCCGGCCAAGGAGCCCTCATGCCCGTCTTCAACGACAACGCGCAGGCGATCGGCCGCACACCCCTGGTGCAGCTCAACCGCGTCACCGCCGGCTGTGGCGCGCGCGTGCTGGCCAAGATCGAGGGACGTAATCCCGCCTACTCGGTGAAGTGCCGCATCGGTGCGTCGATGATCTGGGACGCCGAGGAGCGCGGCCTGCTCAAGGCTGGCATCGAGATCGTCGAGCCGACCAGCGGGAACACCGGCATCGCGCTGGCGTTCGTCGCCGCCAGCCGCGGCTACAAGATCACCCTGACCATGCCCGAATCGATGAGCATCGAGCGGCGCAAGGTGCTCAAGGCGCTCGGCGCCACCGTGGTGCTCACCGAGCGCGCCAAGGGCATGCCTGGCGCGCTGGCCAAGGCCAAGGAGATCCGCGACAGCGATCCCCAGCGCTACTGGATGCCGCAGCAGTTCGACAACCCGGCCAATCCCGCCATCCACGAGCGCACCACCGGCCCCGAGATATGGGACGATACCGCCGGAGCCATCGACGTATTGGTCTGCGGTGTGGGCACTGGCGGCACCATCACCGGCGTCTCGCGGTTCATCAAGAAGACCAAGGGCCGCGCCATCGTGACGGTGGCAGTCGAGCCGGTCGAGAGCCCGGTGATCAGCCAGACCCTGGCCAAGCAGGAACTGAAACCGTCGCCGCATCCCATCCAGGGCATCGGCGCTGGATTCGTGCCGGCCAACCTCGACCTGTCCCTGGTCGACCGCGTCGAGCAGGTCACCGGCCCGGAATCGATCGCCATGGCCCGTCGCCTCGCCACTGAAGAGGGCATCCTCTGCGGCGTCTCCTGCGGCGCTGCCGTGGTCGCCGCGCTGCGCCTCGCCCGACTGAGCGAGTTCGCTGGCAAGACCATCGTCACCGTGCTGCCCGATGCCGGCGAGCGCTACCTGGGCAGCGGTCCGCTCTTCGAGCATCTCCAGGCCGGCGTCGCCGAGGCGAAGGCCGGGGACACGATCTGAACGCACTGCTGCGCTGAGGAGTCCCGCGGATGCCGTGGCATCCGCGTCACCTGCCGGCGCATGGATCCGGTCCGCCGTGAACGGCACACCAGCGCGGTGAACGCAGCCGCCAGCGGTCGGTGGGATGGCTGTCCCTGACGCTCACGGCGTGCCCTGACGCTCACGGCGTGACTGTGATCGGAGCGTGCGCGAGGATGGCCAGTTCACCCAGCCAGTTGCGGCGGGCGAGGGTGAAGCGGTGGCGACTGAGCGACAGCGGCGCGGCCAGGGGATCCTGTCCATCGTCGGTGGTCAGGCGCAGGCTGACCGTGGCGACCACGTCGTCCCCCGCAGCGTCGATGCCGTCGATGGTCCACAGCATCTTCAGCGGGGCGCTGCGGTGCGAGTTGAGCACCTGCTGGACGGCGAACTGGGCGGTCATGCGCAGGCGCTCCGGACTGTCGCCGAGCCCGGCCTCGGCCAGCACCGGCCAGTGCGTAGCGATGTCGTAGCGCTCATGCACCTGGTCGATCAGTGCGCCGCCCTTGGCGTCGTGCAGCGCTGCCGCGATGCGCTGGAACAGCCGCGGCGCCTGCACCGCCGGACGCCGCCACCACAGGAACCAGCCGAGCAGGACGGCAAGGACGACGGCGACGACGAGCAGGCGGTTGCGGGTCATGTCGTCACGGTGGCGATCGACCCCCGCGAGGAAGGGACGGATCGGACGTGCGTGCGTGCGGGAGCGTCGATGTCGCAATGCCGGCGAGGTGACGTCGACGCTCCTGGTCAGCCCTTGCGTGGCGCCATCCCCAGCGCCGTCTTCACGATGTCCTCGGCCCACACCAGATACGCCTTCTCCATGCCCTTGGCCTGCGGCGAGATCGAGGCGGCGGCGCCGAGGCGCTCGACCGGGGCGTCGAGGTGGTCGAAGGCGCGGCGGGCGACGGTGTCGGCGACCTCAGCGGTGAAAGAGCCGACCTTCACCGCCTGGCTGGCGACGATCAGCCGGCCGGTCTTCTTCACCGAGGTGATCACGGTGTCGTAGTCGAAGGGCACCAGCGTGCGCGCGTCGATGACCTCCAGCGAGATGCCGTGCTGCTTCTCCAGGATCTCGGCGGCCTTCACCGCCTCGTTCACCACGTACGACCAGCCTACGAAGGTGACGTGCTTGCCGGGCCGGCGGATCTGGGCGACGCCGAAGGGGATGGTGTACTCCTCCTCGGGCACCACGCCCTTGACGGCGTAGAGCAGTTGGCCTTCGACGTAGAGCACCGGGTTGTCGTCGCGGATGGCGGTCTTGAGCAGGCCCTTGGCGTCGTAGGGCGTCGAGGGGATGGCGATGCGCAGCCCTGGGGTGTGGCAGAAGATCGATTCCAGGCTCTGCGAATGCTGGCCGCCGTAACCCTTGCCGCCGCCGGCCGAGGCGCGGATGACCAGGGGCACGGTGCGCGCGCCGCCGGACATGTAGTGCCACTTGGCGGCCTGGTTCGAGATCTGGTCGGACGACTGCAAGGCGAAGTCGAAGTACATCAGTTCGACGATCGGCCGCAGGCCGGCCATGGCGGCGCCGACGGCGGTGCCGCAGATCGCCGATTCGCTGATCGACGAGTTGAACACGCGCTCGCGGCCGAAGGTCTCCAGCATGCCGGCGGTGACGAAGAAGGCGCCGCCGTAGTCGGCGAGATCCTCGCCGTAGAGCAGCACGCGCTGGTCGCGCAGCATCTCCTCGATCATCGCCTCCTTGATCGCGTCCTTGTAGGTGAGCAGGCCGTCCTTGTCGCGCTTGGGCTTGTCGACCGCGCCGACGGTGTGGCCCTTGGCGAAGGCGGCGGGCACCTGCTCGCTGGTCGACGAGGCGTAGAGGTACTGGTAGAGCGCCTGGCTGTCCGGATCGGGGCTGACCGCGGCCTTGACCGCCTGCTCAGCGTTGCGCTTGAAGGCGCGCGCGTCCATCGCCGCGAGGTCGGCGGCAGTGGCCAGGCCGCACTCGACCAGTTGGCGCCCGTAGGTGATCAGCGGGTCGATGTCGCGCCAGGCCTGCTCCTCCTCCTTGCGGCGATACGCCTTGCGCGGATCGGACAGCGAGTGGCCGTAATAGCGGTAGGTGATCAGCTCGCGGATGATCGGGCCCTGGCCCTTGCGCGCATCGTCGACGGCCTGGCGCATCGACTTGCGCACCGACAGCACATCCATGCCGTTGACCACCTCGGCGCGCATGGCGTCCTGGGCGAAGCCGAGTCCGCGGCAGGCCAGGTAGGGCACGTCGCACAGTTCGCCATGCGTCTGCCCGGTCATGGCGTAGAGGTTGTTGAGGATGGCGAAGATCACCGGCACGCCGAATTTCCGGCCCTGCAATCCGTTCTCGAACTGCGGCATGCTGGCCATGTTCAGCGATTCGAGGGTGATGCCGTTGGCGAAGGCGCCGTCACCGACGAAGCACACCGCCACCTTGCCGTCCTGGAGATAGCGCGAGGCGTAGGCGGCGCCGGTCGCGATCGGCGTGCCGCCGCCGACGATGGCGTTGGCGCCGAGGTGGCCGAGCGAGAAGTCGGCGATGTGCATCGAACCGCCGCGGCCCTTGCAGTAGCCGTGCTCCTTGCCGAACAGCTCGCAGATCGACCGGTAGATGTGGTCGGCGAGCAGTTCGGTGCGCAGGCCTTCGTCGTCGCTGGCGGTGGCCTTGATCGCGTAGTAGCGGCAGCGCTCGTCCATCTGCACGCGGGTCATGGCCAGGATGGCGGCGTAGCCCTTGGCCATCGAGTCGCCGTGGCCGCGGTGGGTCGAGGTGATGTAGTCGTCCCAGTTGAGCACGCTGCACGCGCCCACCGAGGCGGCCTCCTGGCCGATCGAGAGGTGGGTCGGGCCCTGGTACTCGTAAGTGCCCTTGAGCGGCTCGTAGGCGCCGGAACGCAATTGGTAGATCATCTCCTCCAGGGCGCGCACGGCGGACATCTGGTCGTAGAGCGACAGCGCCTCGGCCTTGGTGATGGTCTTCGCCTTGAGTTCCTCGGCCAGGCTGCTGACCGTGGTGAACACCGGGATATCCGCCGCCTTCAACGTGGTTGGCGTGAACACCGGCATGCAGTCGAGGCTGAGGACCATGAAGGCTCCGAAGGGGTCGCACAGGGTAGAACCACGCCAGAGAGGGTCAATCGCACCAGAAGATGCCGTCGGCCAGCACTTGCGGCGACTGCACGCGCTGCGGTATGACCCGGACGTGGACCGCGCCGCGCTGATCGAGGCCGCCCTGGCCAGGCGCAATTATTCGTCGGCACTATCAGCGCGCATCGAACGCCTGCTCGACGGCGTCGAGGACCGTCGGCGGCTGAACTGCTGCGGATCGGGCTGCGCGGTGTGCGCGCAGGAACTGCTGGCGATCGTGGCGGAGGTGGAAGGGGTGGCGAAGGTTGGCCAGGGCGAGACGCAATAGTCCCGTTCCGATTATCTGGCGGCCGAGTCCAGCGAACCGATCGATTCCTTCAGAGCGATGGCTTCGAGCCGGCCTGCTTCAACGCCGCCGCGCATGCAGTTGCGATCAGTGACTCTCGTGACTGCGAGGCAGAGCCGTCCGCGTTGGGTGACGCGGCCCCTTGGTTCACGGAGGCTCTCCTGCCTGCCGAAGGATTTCGTCGCGCACGGCGTCGGTCATCCAGTAGTTGTTCGCTCGCATCCGATCGAGGATCGGCCGCAGCTCGGGGATGAGGCCAGACGACTTGGCCTGGATGAGGATGCGGCCGGAGCGCATGGTTGGCACCCGGAGTCTGGCCGCCATCCGTAGGCCGGCGCCTTCATCGATGAGCACGAGCGGGTCGGCTTCGCCTTAGGCCAGCGCTATCGCCTCGCGTTCGCCAGGGTCGAGCCGGACGAGATCGTTGCCACCGTGCGGATGTCGATCCATGGCATGCCATGAACAGGCATGCCCTTGTGCACGCATTCGTCTGCGACCGCTCCTGGAATGGTGATCCTGCCGAACAGGCCTGGGAAAACGTCAACCGCGCGGGCGAAGTAGAGCGCGGCCAGCGGCCCGGCGTCGCTGATGACGATCACAACGATGGACGCGGCTTGAGGCGAGTCTGGAGGGCCGGGCCGGTCCGTTCCCACTCTTCTGCTTCGGCCCGCAGGTCATCGACGGTGGTCCGGTTGGGATCGATGCGGTACTGCGAAAGCAGTTCCATCACGTCGAGCCGACCGAGGCCGTAGGGCTCTCCGCACTCCGTGAGGTTCATGTCGCTGAAGAAGCGCGCGATGATGTCGGCGTCACGCGCGGCACGTTTGAGCGCCTCCAGCTCGGTGATCGACACCACTGCTTCGGACGACGTGCCATCGGCGTTGACGATCAGGCGCTCATGGGTGGTGATGGCGGACATGCCTGGCCTCGTTGCTGGGCGGACCCTACTGAGCCTTGCTCCTCAGTCACGTCTTCACTGGGTCGACGCTGGCACGCCCGCGTCCACCTCCGTTCCGCTGGCACGACTCCGACCCACTCGCCTATGCCCAGCGCCACGGATCGCAGTGCGTGCGCGTCCGGCTGACGCGACGGCAGGCGCTCATCCAGGTGATCGTCATCGCTGCCGTCGGCGCTGCCGCGGTGGTCTGGCTCGCCGCGGGCGTGGCTACGCAACGTTGCTGCGCGTGCAGTCGCTTCCCGAGGCCCTCCAGCACCGCGGGCTGTAGACAGGGCATCAGCCGCGGCCGAACACCACTTCCGCCACCCGCTCGCCAGCGCGCTCGACCCGCACCGTCGCCGGTGCCAGCAGGCGCAGCGTCACCGCGTCGCCCGGCCGTACCGGCAGCAGGAACTTGGCGCGGGCGATGCACGCGGTCGCCACTCCAGCGGCTTCGGCCACGGTCATCGCCCAGGCGATCAGCTCGGCGGCCGGCACCAGCGGGTTGCCGGGGAAGTGGCCCGCGAAGCCGGGCCAGGCCGGATCGACGGCGACCGTCCACGCTTCGCCGACCCGCAGCGGGGTCACGACGGCCGTGCGCGCCACGCCGCCAGCGCAGCGTCGCTGATCGCGGCGAAGCTGCGACCGAGCGTGCGCGCGGCGGCGGCGACCGCGTCGGCCTCGGGCTTGGCGCGTTCGCTGCCGTCGGGGAGCGTCACCACTTTGAGCGCGATGACCTGGCCATCGACGATCACCTCTGCGCTCCGGCGCGGCAGGGTAAGGCGATCCATGACCTGCCAGCGCACGCCGATGGTCGGTGAACGCGCCAGCACCAGGGTGGCGAGACGCTCACGATCGGCGGGGTCGACGAGCACCGCCAGCGCGATGCCGGGCCGGCCCTTCTTCATGGTGATGGCCGTGCACCAGGCGTCACGGGCGCCGGCGGCGAGCAGTTCGTCGACCAGGGCGGCGAGCTGCTCACCGGTGGCGTCATCGAGCTGGCAGCGCAGTTCGACCACCCGGTCGGTGTGCGGCGGGGCGGCGACAGCGTCGGCGATGCTGACGCGGACGACATTGGCGAGATCGGGGAAGATCTTGTGGCCGGCGCCATAGCCGACGGCGCGGATGGCCAGCGTCGGAGTCGCGTCGTCGAGCCAGGCGTCGGCCAGGGCGCAGACCAGGGCGCACCCCGTTGGCGTGGTCAGCTCACCGGTCTCCCGGCCGAGGCGGCGGTGCGGGGCGCGGAAGGTCGCGAGCATGGCGGCCACCGCTGGCACCGGCACCGGCATGCGGCCATGCGCGCAGTGCACCGAGCCTTCGCCGGGCAGGAGCGGTCCGGCGATGACGCGATCGATGGCGAGCTGTTCCAGCGCCAGGCAACATCCGACCACGTCGGCGATGGCGTCGACGCCGCCGACCTCGTGGAACAGCACGTCGTCGACGGCCATGCCATGCACCGCGCCTTCGGCTTCGGCGAGGACACGGAAGACGCGCTGGGCGCGCGTGCGCACGCGTTCGGGCAGGGTGGCGACGGCGATCAGTTCGCGGATGCGGCGATAGGGACGGTGCAGCTGGTCGCCGCCGTGGTCGGCGTCCCGACGCACCGCCACCGCCGCATGCGCCGCCGCCTGCACCGGGCGGATGTGCAGCTTCCCCGCCGGCGTGGCGTTGGGCCAGACCGAGTCCGTCGTGCACTGCTCGGCGTCGACCTCCAGGCGCACGGCGGCGATGCCGGAGACCTGCACCGCCAGCGTGGACAGGCGGATCGGGCCAATGCCCAGGCCGGTGAGACCAGCGGCGATGGCGTCAGGTTCGGCGCCGACGGCGATGAGCGCGGCCAGCAGCATGTCGCCAGCGATGCCCGACGGCATGTCGATGAGCAGCGTCGCCATGGCGGCAGCCTGCCGCGCAGGCCGATCACGCAAGGCGCCGTATGCCCCTGCGGTCACCAGACTGACCGATCGACGTTCAACGCGACCCCGTATTTCCGGGTAGTTCGCAGCGGGATGCGACGACGTATCCCGGCAGTTGCCGACATTCATCCCGTGCGGATCGTGCCCGCGAATCCTGGAGCCCGCATGCGTCGGACCACGTCGTTGCTTCCCGTCCTCCTGCTCGCCAGCGTCGGCGCTGGCGAAGCCAAACCAGCCACGCCGTCCGCCCCGTCCGCCCCGTCCGCCCCGTCCGCTCCGGCTGGGTTCACCGTGCGCAAGCTCAGCGACGCGACGCAGACCAACGCTCCGGCCTGCCTGGCCGCCCGCCCCGACGGTACCGCGGTGGCGGTCGCCGAGGATACCCACAACGTCCGCAGCAAGGTCTCCGGCACCGGCAAGGTCCACCTGATCACCGACCAGGACGGCGACGGCACCCCTGAGAAGCGCACGGTCTTCGCCACCGGCATCAACAGCGCCCGTGGCATGTGCTGGGTCGGCGACCGCCTCTACGTGGTCAACAGCCCGTTCCTCACCGTGCTGCACGACGCCGATGGCGATGGCGTCGCCGAGGACATCAAGCAGTTGGTCACCGGCCTGGGCGAAACCCCCGAGCAGCGTCCCCCTGACCACTCGGTCAACGGCATCCACCTGGCCAGCGACGGTCGGCTCTACATCGCGGTCGGTGATCAGGGCACCCTCGCCAATGCGGTCAGCGCCAAGGACGGCAGCATCGCCTACCTCGGCGGCGGCGGGGTGATCCGTCTGCGTCCCGACGGCAGCGAACTGGAGACCGTGGTCGATGGTTCGCGCAACATCTACGACGTCGGTGTGAGCTCAACGCTGGACGCGTTCGCGCGCGAGAACACCAACGACGGCGGCGGCTGGAACGTGCGCATCCTGCACCTGCCCAACGGCAGCCAGATGGGCTATCCGCATCTCTACAAGAACTTCGCCGAGGAGGCGCTGGCGCCGCTCCAGGATCAGGGCGGCGGCTCGGGCTGCGGTGGCGTGTGGGCCGATGATCCGCTGCTGCCGGTGACCGCGCAGGGCTTCCTGTCCTGCGACTGGGGTCGTGGCGTGCTCTTCCGCATGGCCTTCACGCCGGCCGGCGCCAGCTACACCGTCGCCCAGCAGGAGCTGTTCAAGGTCCGCAAGCCCACCGACGCCGATGTCGACGCCGTCGGACGCATCTACATCGCGGAATGGGGCGGCCACGACTTCGGCCTGGCCAAGGCCCCGCACGGCGCGGTGTGGAGACTCGATTCCGCCATCGCCAAACCGGGTTCGTACCCTGATCTCGCCAAGCTCGACGACGCAGGCCTGGCCAAGGCGATTACCGGCCCGGGCCAGGTGCTGCGCTGCCAGGCCCAGCAGGTGGCGGCGCAGCGCGGCCCCAAGCCGGCGCTGATCGCCGCTCTCGATGCCGCGGTCAAGTCCGCTGGTGAGATCAGCGGCCGCATCACCGCGCTGTTCGCGCTGGCGCAGATCGAAGCCGACGCGGCGCTACCACGGTTGGTCGGCTACGCCGCCGACGCCAGCCTGCGCGAGTATGCGCTGCGTGCGCTTGCTGACGGCAAGGCGCTGGCGGCCAAGGCGCCGCTCGACCTCTTCGAGAAGTCGCTCAAGGACGGCGACCCGCGCGTGCGCTTGCAGGCGGTGATCGGCCTTGGCCGACTCGGCCGCGCCCAGGCCGCGGACGCGCTGGTGCCGCTGATCACCGATGCCGACGCCACCGTCCGCCACGCCGCGCGCCGCGCGTTGCAGCGTCTGGGCGACGCCAAGCCGCTGTTGGCCACCGCCAAGACGCCCGGGCCGGCCGCGGACGCGGCGCTGCTGACGCTGCGCCGCATGCACAGCGCGGCCACCGTCGACGGGCTGACCGCGCTCGCGCAGTCCGCCAGCGATCCGGCGCACCGCGTCACCGTGCTCACCACTCTGGCCTTCCTGATCTACCGCGAGCAGGTGCCGCGGAAGCGCTGGTGGGGCATCGGCCCCTACCACCAGGGCCCGTACTACGACGCCGTCGAGTGGGACGGCACCGCCAAGGTCAAGGCCGTGCTCGACGCCGAGGGCAAGCGCGTCCCTGCCGACGCCGCCAAGATCACCGAACTGCTCGAACGCTTCCGGCCGGGCTGGCAGCCGCCAGCGAAGAAGAAGTGAGCGCGACCCGAACCTGGCGCGGGTGACGCATCGGCTGGACGTCGGCGTCGGTTTCCACCGGCGTGGCTCGGGAAATTCCCACCTTCCACGGCATCCTGGTCGGGCCAAGGTGCCGACTTGCCCAAGCATCACCAACGACCGGTGTTTTTCGACGTATCGCGGCGGCGCTGGCCGCGCGTGCTGCGCGTGGCGCTGCTGGTCGGCAGCGGCCTGGCCATCATCCTGGGCGGACTGATCGCCGCTGTGCTGGCGCATCCGCCGTTGCCGGCGACGGCGCTGGGCGGGGCCGGGCAGGCGTCCGGGCTGCAGGCCGAACTGCTGCCGCCGGTGCCGCCGGCCAGCGCGGCGGTGCGCGCGCAGCGTTTGCAGGCGATCGAGAGCCGGCAGGAACGCCAAGCGGTGATGCTCGGACGCAAGCCGTCGACCAAGGGCCGGACGCGGGCGCCGGCGCGTCCGGGCATGGTCATCGCCGAGGGCCTGCTGCGCAGCGCGTTCATCGCCGCCGATGATCCCGCCGCCGCCGCCAGCCTGCGCCTGCACCGTGATGACCTCGATCTGGTGTGGGCGCCGTGGCTGCTCCTGGATGGTGACGGTGTCGCCGATGCGCCGGGTCAGGCGGACCTGCGCAGTCTGCTGACCGCTGCCGGGATCACCTCCTGGATGCCGGTGGCCACGGTCGCCGGCGACATCGACGCCCGCCTGCGCTCCAGCGGTCGGCTGACGCTGGTCGCCGATCTGGTCGAACGCGCGCGGCGCGCCGGCGGTCGCGGCCTGTGCCTGGATCTCGCCGAGATGGTGCTGGCGGCCGGTGGCAGGACGCGGACCAAGGTCACGTCCAGACCGGCGAAGCGGGCGACCACACCCGGCAGCGACCACCTGGTGCCCTTCGTGCAGGACCTCGCCACCACGCTGCATGCCGCCGGTCTCGGCCTGGCGGTGGTGGTGCCGGCCGACCATGCCACCTTCCCCTATCGGCCGCTGGGAGTGGTCGCCGACCTGGTGCTGGTGGATTCCTGTCGCCGCTCGCCGTCGACGCCGGGACCGCTCGCAAGTCAGTCCTGGTTCACGGCTGTCCTGACCGCAGCGGCGCGCGAGGTGCCGCCGGCCAAGCTGGTGGCGGTGGTCGGCAACCAGGCCTGGGATTGGTCTGCCGGCGACGATAGCGAGGAGATCGCCGTGACCGAAGCCTGGCGGCTGGCGCGCCTGGCCGGCGCGGCCTGGCGGTGGGATCAGGGCAATCCCGGCTTCGCCTACCGCGAGGCTGATGGTGTCCGCCATCAGGTGTGGGCGCTCGACGCCTGTACCGCATTCAACCAGCTCGCGGCCGTGCAGGCCGCCGGTGCGCGCGGCGTCGTGCTGTACGGACTGGGTCGCGAGGATCCGACGCTGTGGCGGATCTGGGAGGAGACCGTCTTCGACGCCGCCAGCGCCCAGTCCCTTGCCGACGTGCCCACCGGTGCCGCGGTCGAACACGTCGGCACCGGCGAAGTGCTGCGCATCGCCGGCACGCCGACGGTGGGCCGCCGCACCATCGCCTGGCAGGGCGGCACCATCGTCGACTCCGCCTTCACCACGTATCCCACCGCCTACGTCATCTCCCATCACGGCCATGCCCCCGGCAAGGTGGTGCTGACCTTCGATGACGGACCCGATCCGGCGTGGACGCCGGCCATCCTCGACATCCTCGAACGCGAGCGCGTTCCGGCAGTCTTCTTCGTGGTCGGCGCCCAGGCCGAGGCCCATCCCGGCCTGCTCGACCGCATCGCGGTCGCCGGCCACGAGATCGGCAACCACACCTTCACCCATCCCAACCTGCTGAAGATCCCGCTCGCCCAGCTCGATCTCGAACTGTCGGCGACGCAGCGCCTGATCGAGAGCCGCAGCGGTCGCGGCACGGTTCTGTTCCGCCCACCCTTCGGCATCGACTCCGAGCCGCGCAGCCTGGACGAGATCAAGCGCATTGAGGCGGCCGACCAGCTCGGCTACCTCACCGTCGGCATGAACATCGACCCGCGGGACTGGGAGGATGGCGTCAGCGCCGACGCCATCGTCCAGCGCATCCGCGACGGCGTTGGAAGCGGTGCAGGTTCGATCGTGCTGCTGCACGATGCCGGTGGCGACCGCGCCGCGACGGTGGCGGCGCTGCCGCGCATCATCGCCGGGCTGCGCTCAGCGGACGTGGTGTTCACCGACCTCGCCGGTCTGCTCGGCGTGCCGCGCGAGCAGTTGCTGCCGATGCCGACCACCGCCCTGCCGGTGGCCTGGCTGCAAGGCAGCGGATTCACCCTGCTGTCGTGGGCGTGGCGCATCCTCGGTGGGGTGTTCACCATCGGCGTCGTCCTCGGCATCGCCCGCCTGCTGGTGGTGACGGCGCTGGCGCTGGTCGAACGCCGGCGGGCGGCGCGGCGACGGTTCGACCTGACCTACCGCCCGACCGTGGCGGTGGTGGTGCCTGCCTACAACGAGGAGACGGTCATCGTCGCCACCGTGCGCTCGCTGCTGCGCAGCGACTGGCCCGCGCTGGCGATCGTGGTGATTGACGACGGATCGAAGGATGCCACCCACGCCGTCGCCGCCGCCGCCTTCGCCGGCGAACCGCGCGTAACCATCCTGACCAAGCCCAACGGCGGGAAGTCCTCGGCGCTGACCTACGCCATCACGCGCTGCAGCGCCGAGATCGTGGTGGTGATGGACGCCGACACCGTGTTCCGGCCGGAAACCATCGCCCGCCTGGTGCGGCATTTTTCCGATCCGCGGGTGGCCGCCGTCGCCGGCAACGCCAAGGTCGGCAACCGCATCAGCCTGCTCACCCGTTGGCAGGCGCTGGAATACGTGACCTGCCAGAACCTCGATCGGCGCGCCTTCGCCTGCCTGAACGCCATCACCGTGGTGCCTGGCGCGGTCGGCGCCTGGCGACGGCAGGTGGTGCTCAATGCCGGAGGCTTCACCCACCGCACCCTGGCCGAGGACGCCGATCTCACCATGACCCTGGTGCGCAAAGGGTACGTGGTGCGCAACGAACCCGAGGCGATCGCGCTGACCGAGGCGCCTGACGGTGTACGTGCCCTGCTGAAGCAGCGCTTCCGCTGGACCTTCGGCACCTTGCAGGCCGCCATCCACCACCTCGGCGCGCTCGGCGAGCCGCGCTCCGGCGCCTTCGGCTGGCTGGCGCTGCCCAACATCCTGGTCTTCCAGGTGCTGTTCCCCTTGCTGTCACCGCTGATCGACCTCGCCTTGCTGGTGTCGTTGATCTCCTGGGGCATGACCTCCTGGCATCATCCCGGTCAGGCGGTCCTGGCGACGCCGGTGCTGTTCTGGTACCTGGCCTTCGTCGCGGTCGACATGGCCGCAGCCTGGATCGCCTTCCGGATGGAACCCGCCGAGGACCGCCGATTGCTGATCTGGCTGTTCGCGCAACGGTTCGGCTATCGCCAACTGATGTACCTGGTCGCCATCCGCGCCATCGTCGCCGCGCTGCGCGGCCGCGCGGTGGGCTGGGGAAAGCTGGAGCGCAAGGGAATGGTGGGGGTGTGACCCCGGCGCGCCGGGCGAGTCACCGCGCGCTCGTCCGCTTCGCCCTACCAACCGCAGCCGCCCGCCCGGTGGATTCCGGTCCGGCGGCTGGGTAGCTTCCCCGCATGCCTGCTGTGCGCTCGACCGTCCTCAAGCTTGAACGCCAGATCCAGGTCGAGCAGGCTGGCGCGCTCACCGCGCTGCACCAGTCCTATGAGCAGCTTGCCGACGCCCTCCTGCGCCTGGGTCGCGAACGCGGCTATCTCGGCGCCGATCCCCTGGGCGCGCTCGGCCACCTGACCAGCGCCACGCCCTGGGACCGTCGCCTGGGCGAGGCGGTACGCGAACTGTGGACCACTTTCTTCGCCTGCTTCCGTCCCGACGAGGCGGCCTTCGAAGCGGCGCGCTTCCAGGAGAAATCGGTGGGCATCGTCCAGAGTCTGGAGGCGCTCGGCGCCTCCGGCTGGCCGCCGCCCGAACTCGCTGCGCGCATGCTCGCCGCCCTCGCCGCCTTGTGGGAGGAACGCCACGACGCCATCAGCGAGCGGCTCGACGTGCTGATCAAGGATCTGAGCGAGCACCAAGCCAAGCTGGGCAACGCCGACTTGCAGCGCGCGCATCAGAGCGACGAGATCGGCCGCGCCATGCAGGTGCTCGGCATCGCACTGAAGGAGATCGGCGAGACCATCCCCGCCGGCGCCAATCCGAGCCAGGTGCTGGGCGTGCTGGTGTCGCGCTATCGCCGCGATCTCGCCGCCATCCGCGCCCAGGTCGCCGATGCCGCCGGTGGCCGCCGTGCCCTGGTCGAAGCGCTCGACGCCATCGCCAGCGGTAGTGATGGCGCTGCGGTCGTGGTACGGCTGGCGGCACACGAACAGCAGGTGGTGGCGGGCGTGCGTCGGCTGGTCGACGATCGCCGCGCCCTGGAGACGCAGGTGCGCGAGCTGCGCGCCCAGGTCGCCCGCCAGCAGGCCGACCAGCGCGAACTGCTCGAACAGACCGAAGGCCAGGAACGCAAGCTGGCGCGCTATGAGCTTGGCGAACTGGCGCGTCAGGACGGCGACGCCCGGCTCGACCTCTACCGCCGCGCGGTGGCGGCCTGGGAATCCGGCGGCGATCCCAAGCCGTTGATCGCCAGCGTCCGCGAGTTGGAAAAGATCGTCACCATGTCCGCGCACGACGAGGCGCAGGCGCTGAAGATCCTCGACCGTCAGAGCTTCGAGGTGGTCAAGTGCCTGCACGAACTGCGCGGCATCAATCCGCTGACCGACGATCCCAAGCGCTACCGTCCGCGCCTGCTGCTGGGCTCGAAGTACGACTTCAAGCGCGTGTCCGGCCAGGTGCAGGCGGCGCGCGACGCCGCTCGCGACCTGCTCGAATACCTGGCGCGCGCGCGCTGGACGCAGGGGGTGGCGGTGCTGGCCAAGGAATGGCCGCGGCTGCAGAAGGTGTTCCGCGAGATGGTCGACCTGGTGGCGGCCTGGCGCGAGAAGCTCGGCGAGCCACCGCCGGTGTCGATCTCGCTCGACCTCGGCTCGGGCACCAGCGTCACCGCCCTGCCCGCACTGCTCGCCAGCGACCTCGATGCGCTGCTGCGCCGCAAGGGCCGCGCCGCGACCCAGGCGCTCGCCGATCTCGCGCCGATCCTGGAAGAGTGCACCGCGCTCTATCAGCGCACCCTCGACCGCGCCCGCGGCCATGCCACCACCCGCCCTGAGGCCGCCAAGCGCGAGACCGCGGTGGCCGCCGTGCAGCGGCTGGCCGGTGAACTGACCACCCTGGCCGGCACGCTCGACAGCGTCTTCGGCGAGGCCGCCGCCGCCGGCTTCGTCAGCGCGGCCGGCGACCACGCCCTGATCGAGGCCGACCACCTCACCCGCCTGGCTTTGCAGCAGCTCGACGCCGCCTGCGATGTCATCGCCTGCCTGCCCGGCGCCCCGCCGACCCAGTTCACTGCCGTGCCCGGCGGTCGCGGCAACGGCGACAAGCTGCTGACCTGCGGGAAGCAGCGCGTGGCGTGGCTGGAGGACGTGGCGACGTACCGGTTCGACCGCGAGGGGTGACCCCGGGTGACCCCGGGTGACCTTGACGGTTCGGTATAACCGGCTTATGCCGCGCCCATGAAAACCGCGATCTCACTGCCTGATGAGATCTTCGAGGCTGCTGACGGATTGGCCGCGCGGCTCCATGTTTCCCGTAGCCAGCTCTACGTCATGGCCCTGGAGAAACTGCTGAAGGAGCACGACCAGAGCGACATTACGCGCCGGCTGAATGAGTCGATCGATGCTCACGGTCAGGCGGTCGACCCCGTGTTCATGGACATGTCCCGTCGTGGCCTGCTGCGAACGGAATGGTGATGCGACGCGATGACGTGATGTGGGCAGAGCTCGGAGAGCCCAACGGCAGTGAACCAGGCTATCGCCGGCAGGTGCTCATCATCCAGTCAGAGGCCTTGAACGTCAGCCGGCTGGCGACCGTCGTGGTGTTGTCGATGACCAGCAATACCGAATTGCGTCGCCGGCCTGGCTGCGTCCTCCTGACGGCTGAGGAAACCGGACTGCCCAAGGATTCGGTGGTGAATGCCGCGCAGATCTCGACCGTCGATCGCACTCACCTGGATGAGCACGTCGGCCAAGTCGATGATGCCGTGACGGTGGCGGTCGATGGCGCGCTGCGTCGGGGCCTCAGCTAGTAGCCGATCGCCATGCGCTGCGCCTGCTTCCGCACCGATCCCGCCGCGCTGCTTGCAGCGCTCTCGTCAGAGCAAGCGCTGGCGCGTTGGCAGGAGACCATCACCGACGAGGCGCGCGCGCTCGCCGACCGCGCCCTCATCCGCCATCTGCGCGCGCTGACCGCGGTCGCCGGCCAGGTGCGCCACGAAGGTGTCGAACGCGTCGCGCAGCGCGATCCGGCGGCGGTGGACGCCCTGCTCAGCGAACTGTTCGCGGTCGCCACCTGGCACGGCTGGCCGCTGCCGATCGAGCCACTCGGCGAGCAGGATCTGGCGGTCGAGGGCCTGCCGCGCGGTCTGCTCGGTGCCGACGCCAGCCGCGACGGCGCCAGCCTGTGGCTGGTCGACGACCAGACCGTGGCGCTCGCCCGCAACCGCATCGTCGGTAGCGAGACCGAGCCCGGCGCGTTCGCGAGCTGAGCGGTAAAGCGGCAGGCCGGTGCCGACAGCGGGAGCGCGCGTGGCTCCACCTCACCGGGGTGCGAGCACACAGCGGAATCCGACGTGGTTGCTGGCGGTACGCACCTCGCCCTTGCCGCGCGTGCCGACCAGGTAGCGGGTGCAGTAGCGCACGGTGCACAGGAACGAACCGCCGCGCTGCACGCGCTTGCGGGCGTCGGGCTCAGCGGGGTCGAAGGACGCGTCTGGTCCGTGCGGATCGCGCGCCACCGCGCTGGTCTGCTGCAAGCGCGCGTAGTAGTTGGGGTGGTACCAGTCGGAGCACCATTCCCAGACGTTGCCGGCCACGTCGTGGAGCCCGTAGGGGTTGGGTGCATAGCTCGCGACCGGCGCGAGACCGGGGAAACCGTCCGCGCCGGTATCGCCGCCAGCCACGGGGAACTCGCCCTGGTAGATGTTGGCCTGGTACCTGCCACCTGGCTTCAAGGTATCGCCCCACGCATAGAGCCGGCCAGACATGCCGCCGCGTGCGGCGAACTCCCATTCCGCCTCCGTGGGCAGCCGCTTGCCCGCCCAGCGCGCGTATGCCACCGCGTCCTCGTAGGCGACCTGGACGACGGGATGGCGCTCGCGGCCGCTCAGTGTGCTGGCCGGACCGGTGGGGTGGCGCCAATCGGCGCCCGGCACGTAGCTCCACCACTGGGTGTAGTTCTGCAACGGCACCGGCCGCGACGTCGGGGTGAACACGGTGGAGCCGGCGATCAGGTTCTCCGGCGGCGCGGTGGGGAACTCCTCGGCGGTCGGCTTGTGCTCGGCCACGGTGACGTAGCCGGTGGCGGTGACGAAGGTCGAGAACTGCGCGTTGGTGACCTCGGTCGCGTCCATCCACAGGCCATCGACCTGCACGCGGTGGATGGGGACGGCATCGCTGGTGATTCCTGGCAGGTCGCACAGCCCGTCACCGGCGGAGTCGCTGCCCATCGAGAACTCACCGCCCGGGATCCACACCATGCCCGCCGGCGCCGGTCCGGGAGCCGTGGCGTTGCGGGGGACGGTGGGGGCGAAAGAGGTGGTGACCGCGAGACTGGCGGCAACGGCCGCAGCGGATGAACCGGAAGGCGAGCGGGCGCTCCCCCCGAAGGCCACGAATCCACCGATGCCAGCGGCGATGACCACCAGCGCGATCGATACCAGCAGCGGCGTCAGCCACGCCTTCGCTGCTGGAGCAGCACCAACGACCTGGATTCCCTGCTGGTCAGTCACCACAGCGCCTTCCAGTTGCGGAGATCCCGCCTGGTACGCATGGCGGCGCTGGCAACGGCGGGCGTACCGACCGTGGGCGTCAGAATCCGACCCCGGCGAAGACCCCGGCGCGCCAGCCGCCAACATCGACATCCGCACCATCGACCTCGACTTCGGCCCAGGTGTATCCGGCGGCGACGCCGAAGTCGAAGAACGCGATGTTCATGCGCGCGCCGACATAGGCCCAGGCACCGATGGTGGTCTCGTCGGCATCGGCGTTGCCGACCGACTCAAGTGAGGTGGAGAGGAAGGTCACCCCGCCGCCGATGAAGGGATGGACGATCGGCAGGCCGAACTGCTTGAAGAGGCCGAACTGGATCTCGGTGGTGGCGATCTCAGTCAGTCCCGAGCTGACGCCGGAGACGTCGTCCTTGTTATAGAACACGTTGGCGCAGAAGCCGAAGGGCAGCAGATCGATGGTGAGGTCGGCCATGACGCCGACTTCGCTGCGCTGGTCGACCGGCTCGGTATCGTCTGCGCCCTGGAAGATCCCGCCGTAAAGGTCGATGTGGGCGTCGAGCGCCTGCACGGTGCTGGCAGAGGTGAGGAGGAGGCCCAGCAGGGTGGAGCGCAGGTTTGGCATGTGCGTCCTCCTAACCCGATGAACGTCGTGGGCAATCCGCCCTTGCCGACGGTTGTCCCCGCCGAGTCACTCTAAACGCGGCAATAGATCGCGAGTTCCCACTGCAGGTGCCTCGTCCCGCTCCGCTTCCATCCCCATATTCCTTCACCTCGAAGGTGAGGCCTCAAAGCGGCAGTTGGGCCACGATGCAAGGCGGCGACCGAGGGAGATTCCTGGTGGAACGACCGACGGAGCCAACGCGGCAGCGTGGCCCAAATGCCGTCTCACCTCGAAGGTGAGGCCTCAAAGCGGCAGTTGGGCCACGATGCAAGGCGGCGACCGAGGGAGATTCCTGGTGGAACGACCGACGGAGCCAACGCGGCAGCGTGGCCCAAATGCCGCTTTGAGGGTCAGTAGCGGAAATCGATTGCTGCGTACACGGTCACGTCCTGATCGCCGTCGAGCTGGGCGGCGACGCCGATTCCGGGTTGGAAGAGGACGCCGCTGATCTCCCAACAATCGTGCAGTTCGCCGCCAGCGGAGCGGAACCAGATGCCGTCGCCACCGGGATGGTCATCGCTGACCATGGCGGCATCGAAGAAGCCCTCAACAACCACCTGACGGTGCGCGAAAGGGGACGAGGCGAAACCCTTGAAGGGGCGGTAGATCGGCACGCGCAGCGCCGCGCTGTAGGCGACCAGGTGGTCGCCGACGTCCTCGATGTCGAGGTAGCCGCGCGGCAGGCCGCGACCGAGCGCGCCGCCGATCGAGAAGCTGCCCTGGAGGATCTCGTCGCCATCGCTCCAGCCGACCTGGCCGCCGGCCACCACCTGCACGCCGCGCGACGGCCACACCGACCACGCATAGCTGGCGTTGAGGAAAGCGCTGTTGCGTTCGAGATCGCCGCCCAGGCCGCTGTGGCGGAAGGCTCCCTGCCAGATCAGGCCGTCCTCAAGCGCATAGCTGGTGCGGAAGGCGGTGGCATCAGCGTAGCCGACGGTGGCTTCGAGGTAGCGCTCGCTGCCACGGAACTGCTCACGACCGGCGAGCTCCAGGTTGGCGAAGTCGTCGACGTGATCGTTGGTGCGGCGGTCCGAGACGCCCGCCGCCAGCCACGCCAGCCAGCGCACGCGCAGGCCGGCCAGGCCGATGCCGAGGCGCCCCTCGATGGTGGCGATGCGCTCGCTGTAGTCGAAGTCGTTGCCGTCGACGTCGACGATGAGGTCGTCGTAGGTGCGCTCGCTCTGCCAGCCCGCGATGCCGAACTCCACCGGCCAGCCCGACCAGGCGTAGGAGAGCAGGCCGACCGGCGTGGTCTCGGGAGCGATGCCGGCGCTGGCGATGATCTGGTGCGTGCTCAGCGGATCGCTGGCCAGGCCGAGCACGCCATAGCCTCCATCCGCGACCACCGCCGTGGTCGGCGTCCAGAAACGCGGACGGATGGCGGCGAACCCGCGATACGGCGTGGCGGGCGGCGCTTCGCCAGCGGCGGGCGGCAGTTGCGGCCGCACGCCTGCCGGTGCCCCGACCGGCCCGACGGCGGCGCGGCCGACCGGCGCGGGCCAGGCGAGCGTCACCGCTGGCGCCTGCTTCGCCCAGGTGGTCGGATCGCCGGCGAGGCGGGCGATGAAGGGTCCGGCGCGATCGTGATCGATCACCGCCAGTTCGCGGCCATCGGGGCTGGGCACGCAGGCGATGATGCCGCCGATGGTATTGGTCACCGGCACCAGGGGGCCGGGCGCGCCGTCGACGGCGATTGCGATGGCGTAGGCGTTGAGCACGCCGCTGTGATCGCAGCACACGAACACGCGGTTACCGTCGGCGGTCCAACAGGGATGCAGGATGCGGCCGCGAACCGTGGCCAGGACGGTGCGCGCTAGCGGTGCGGCGATGGCGGCGAGCACCAGCCGCGAACCGGCCGCGTCGGTCTCGACCCAGGCGAGCTGGTCGCCACCGGGGCGGAAGGCCGGGCTCCAGGCGCGGCCCTGGGTCGGCAGCACGGTCCACTGCGCCTTGGCGTCGAAAAACCGCCAGCCCGGCTCGATCGCATCGCTGAGCACCAGATCCTGTTCGCCGGATGACTTCAAGCGGATGGCGGCGACCTGGTACGACTGGGCGCGCTCTCGCGCCGCTGCGGCTTCCTGCTGATCAGTGGTCAGTGCTTGGAAGCCCTTGGCCGGAGGCAGCCGTCGCACGTCGGGCAGGATCATGCGCCGCCCTTCGACGGTGATGGTGCTACCGGCGGTGGTGACGATGGTGATGCGGTTCGGCGCCCACAGGTTCCAGCCTGCACCTGCCGGCTCGCTGTAGACCACGGTGCCATCGGGCAGGCTGCGCGCCGGTCCGAGCCCCCAGGCGCCGCGGCTGGTCGCAGCGAGTGCATCGCTGCGGTCGAGGGTGGCGAAATGCGGGCGGTCGTAGGGACCGTTGGCGGCGAAGAACAGCCGCCCTTCCGGCAGCCAGGCCGGCGCCGCCAGGCGATGATCGCCTGGCGTCAGCCGCTGCGGAGTGGTGACCGCAGCAGTACGCAACCGGGCGAGCACCTGCTGCTGCTCGGCGAGCAGCGCGGCACGCGCGTCGGCGATGAGTTGGGCGTGGTCCTTGCCGACCAGCGCCAGCGGACCGGCAGTGAAGGCGAACGGCCAGCGCTTGGCCTGATCATCGATGAGCTTCCACGGGCTGACGCGGTCGCCGTAGGTGGCGTCGAGCCAGCGCAGGTAGGCCAGGCCGTAGACGTAGGCACGGGTGCCGAACGGCCAGTGGATGGCGCTCAACCGCCAGTCATCGACCGCGGGAATCGCTCCGGCGGCGGCGTCGAGGCGCCACACCATGTGGCTGAGACTGTCGCGGCCACGTCCGCCCCACGGCCCGTCGCCGTCCGCGTAGGTGGTCTCGGCCCACTGCGCCAAGCCTTCCTGCCACAGCGCTGGCATGGTCTGATGCGCTGGCGTGCTCAGGTAGAAGACCAGCAAGCTGGCGACGTCGAACGGCACCACGCGGCCGAAGATGTTTTCCAGGGTGGAACGGAAGCGGTTCGGATTGCGATCGTTGGAGAGGTGATGGGTCAGTTCGTGGACAAGCGTGCGCAGGCGATGATCGCCGCCGTCGAAGATGCCGCTCTCCGGTCGCGCCGGCGCCAGTTCGACCTGGATGGCGGGCGCCGGGAGCTGGGTCGAGAAGCCGTTGTGATCGTCGCTCGATCCCGACAGCACCAGGGTCAGCGGTTCGTGCAGGACCTGGCCGGCCTCGGCCGCCAGCGCGACGTAGATCGCCTCGGCACGGGCGACGAACGGACGCAGGTGCTCGGCCTGCGATTTGGGGACGTAGGCGCGCAGGTGGGCGGTGGCGATCACCGCGTAAGCCGCGCCCGGCTTGATCAGTTCAGGCAACCCGAGCGGAACGACGATGGTCGGTTCGACCGCGCTGGCGCAGGTTCCTGCCACCAGCAAGGCCAGAGACGGGATACGCGGCATGGACGGGGTTCTAGGGGACGCTCAGCCGCCATCCAGTGCAGCGCGGCGGGCAGCGGCGCGCGATGCGGTGCGCTCAGTGGGAGGGCAAGGATCGCGGACGCACGCGACTTGCGCCCGGTTGGACGACCGTCTCTCTCGCATCGATGCTCGGCGCTGCGCGCCTGTGCGTCGATGCTGCCGAGTTGCGTCGACGGGGCCCTGCCCGCCGACGCAACTCGGGAACCGCTCTCGCAAGTCGCCGACGACGGCGACCGTGCCGGACAACCGGCACGCCGGGCGCGACCGCGCCTGGTTGCTGTCGCTTCAATGTGCGACACACGGTCGGCCAGGCGGGGGCGTTCCCCCGCGCCCCCCGCGGCTGGGCCGAACCCGCTTGCGCGCGTCGGACGATTCGTGCCCAGCCTTCAGCACGTCCGGCGCGGCAGCGCGCGGTAGTCCTTGATGCGCTTGGCGAGGTCCTCGAAACCGCCGCGGCCGAGTTGGGCGTAGGCGGCGTGCTTGCCGTGCTCGACACCGGGCTGGTCGAAGGGATCGATGCCGTACAGCTCGGCGCTCATCGCCGTCGACAGGGTGAGCAGGTAGTAGAGGCCCGACACCGCCGACTCATCGACGCGGTCGAGGATGATCGCCATGTTCGGCCGGCCGCTGGCGGTGATCGCCTGCTCGGCGCCGACCTGGGCGGTGACCAGCAGGTTGGCGAAGTCGGCGTTGGCAAGGTAGGCGACCGGCTCGAGCTTCGGCGTGGTCGCGGGCACCATCATCGCCGCGCCATGATCCCTGGCGGTGACGAAGGTGACCACCTTGTCGAAGGGGCCCTCGGCGTAGAGCTGCATCTGACCGTGCACGTCGTGCGCGCCCAGCGCCACCACCGGCGACGGCCCGACATGCACCGCCTTGCCCTTGCGGTTGAGCATCTTGCCCAGGCTGACCGCGCACAGGTGGGCGTACCAGTCGCACACCCCGTGCAGGCGGTTGCTGAAGGCGAACATGGCGTGGATGGTCTTGCGGCGCTTGCGGGTGAGCAGGTAGTGCACCAGCGAGTGCATGTAGGCGGGATTGCGCAGCGGGTCGCCGTGGCGGCAGCGCTTGTCCATCACCTCGCCGCCGGCGAGCAGGGCGCCGACGTCGAAGCCGCACAGTCCGGCCATGAACAGGCTGCCGGCACCCAGCACGGAGAAGCGGCCGGCGAGGTTGGCCGGCATCGCCAGCAGGTCGATCTTCTCCTGACGAGCGATCTCGGCGAGCGGGCTCTTGTCGCGCTCGCTGGCGATCACCACCTGGGCGCTGATGGCGCTCTTGCCGGCCTTCTTCTTGAGCTGTTCCGCGAGCGCGAGGAACATCGCCACCGTCTCGGCGCTGGAGCCGGTGCGGCTGAGCACCAGGAACAGCGTTTTCTTCAGGTCGATCACGTCGAGCAGGTCGGTCAGCGCGCGCGGATCGGGATTGCCGGCGGCGAACACCCGCGGTGCGCCCTTGCGCGCCTTGCCTTCGAGCTGGTTGAACAGGCCGTGGCCGAGTCCACGCAGCAGGCTGAGCGGGGTGATCAGGCTGCCGCCGATGCCGATCAGCACCAGATTGTCCCACTTGCCCTGGTGCTTCTTCAGCGCCGCCTTGATCTCGGTGGTGTCCTGGTACGGCAGATCGAAGAAGGCGCTCTCGCCATTGGCGCGTTGCTCGTCGATGTTCTCGTGGTGCTTGGGGAACTTGGCGACCAGCGTGTCGACCTCGGACTTGGTGAGGCCATGCGTGGCGCCGATCGCCTCAGCCAGGCAATTGGTGTAGTCGAGCGTCAGGCTCATGGTCGCTCCCGCGTCGCAGAGACGCCGCGTGGCATCGCCCATCCCGGGCCGGTGGTGGCAAGGCGGACGGCAGCAGCCGCGGCGTGGCCGTGATCGTCGCCCATGGTGGGCGATTCAACCTGATTCCGAGACCGTAGTTGCGCCAACAGCGGCACGTTCATTGGGGACATATGAGGAGGGCGCGAGCATAGATGTGAACGACTGCCATTTCAAGATGGGATTCCGCTTGAGCGTTCGGTTCCGGGCGCAGAGTGCGCGGATTTGCTTTAAGAGACCCCGTGCGGAGGCGAACCAGCGTGCGACCGGTGTCCCGGGCGCATCCCAGGTCCAGGAGCGCACCCGCACGTCACCGGGTGTAGCGCGCGATCGCCTCCTCCGTAGGCCCATCGAAGACCAGCGTCCCGCCTTCGATGAGCAGACACCGCGGGCAGACCGCGCGCACCAGGTCGAGATCGTGGCTGACGAAGAGCAGGGTGCGGTCGCCGCGGAAACGCTCCTGCATGACCGCCAGGCATTTGGCGCGGAAGAACTGATCGCCCACCGCCAGCACCTCGTCGACGATCAGCAGGTCGGGATCGAGATGCGCGGCGATGCTGAAGCCCAGGCGCACGTACTGGCCCGACGACCAGCGCTTGACCGGAGTGTCGATCAGCTCGGCGACCTCGGCGAAGGCGACGATGGCGGTGAAGCGCGCCGCGGTCTCGCGGCGGGAGAGACCGAGGATGGCGCCAGCGAGGAAGACGTTCTCGCGGCCGGTCAGTTCGGGATGGAAGCCGGTGCCGACTTCGAGCAGGCAGGCGGTCCGCCCACGCAGACGCGCTTCGCCGGTCGAGGGCGGGACGATGCGGCAGAGGATCTTCAGCAGCGTCGACTTGCCGGCGCCGTTGCGGCCGAGAACGGCGACGCGTTCGCCGCGGGCGACGCTGAACGACACGTCGCGCAGCGCCCACAACGAGCCGCCACCGGCGTCGGCACGGCGACGCCACGGTGTGACCAGGCGCGCGAGGTCCTCGCGCAGCGAGGTAGGCGGCGGTTGGCGGTGGTACTCCTTGCCGAGGCCGGTGACGACGATGGCCGCGTCATGCGATGGCGTCGATGACTCGCGGTTGGTCACGTCATGCCGCCTGGTCGGGAGAACGCTTGGGGCTCCGCTCTCGTCGGACACGCGGGGGGACGAGCCCCCCGCACCCCCCTGCGGCTGGGATGAACGAGTCTTACGTGCGGCGCAAATTTCACGCCCAGCCACTCAAATAACATCAGCGAAGCCCGCTTCCTGCCGGCGGAAGAACCACAGTCCGCTGACCAGCAGCGTCATCGCCACCGTGCAGCCGATGGCGATGGCGGCCGGGTCGGGCGCGTGCAGTGACCCGAACAGCGACCAGCGCAGCAGGTCGATGGCGGCGGCGGCGGGATTCAGCGCGGTCACCGTCCGCCACATCTCGGGCACGTGGCTGCCGGTGAAGCCCACCGGCGAGGCGAGCAGGCCGGCCTGGAGGACGAACGGCACCAGATTGCGCACGTCGCGCCAGCGCACCATCGCCGCCGCCATCCACAGCCCGGTGCCGAGCGCTGCCGCCACCGCCGGCAGCACCGCCAACGGCGCCGCCAGCAGCGTCCAGCCCGGTGCCCGGCCGCAGGCGGCCAGGCAGACCAGCACCACGCCGAGGCCGACGGCGAGGTCGACCAGGTTGATCAGCACGCTGGCCAGCGGCAGGGTCAGCCGACAGAAGGCGGTCTTGGTCACCAGCCCGGCGTTGCCGGTGATGCTGACCGAGCATTCCTGGATGACGTTGGCGATGAACTGCCAGGCCACCGCGCCGGCGAGCACCACCAACCAGAACGGCACCCCCGGATCCGGCGACACCAGACCGGCGATGCGTCCGAAGACCACGGCGAGGATGGCGGCGGTCAGTCCCGGACGCAGCACCACCCAGAGCACGCCGACGGCGGTCTGCCGGTAACGCACCAGCAGGTCGCGCCAGGCCAGGAACAGCAGCAGCTCGCGCGCCTGCGTCAGTTCGCTCCACCACGCCGCGCGCACGCCGGCGGCGATGACCACCTCGGCGTCGGCGCTGGCGCTGGTCAGGTCGGTGGTGGTGCCCATCGCCGGTCAGGTATCCGGATCAGCGCCGGCCCAGCAAGCCGGTGGCCAGTCCACGCCACGAAGCCGCCTCCTGACCGTGCGGCCAGGCGGCGGCGGCGAGCGCCAGCACCAGGTGCAGCGGCGTGGCCGGATCGCCGTGGCCGTGACGGTGCGCCAGCCACAGCAGGAAGCGCGCCTTGATGACGCCGCGCACGACCGGGTCGGCGCGGTCGGCACCGTCACGGCGATGGACGACGCGCAGCGCGGCAACGAAGCGCAGGGGATGGCGCAGGCGACGGAAGAAGTCGAGGTCCTCGCCGAGGGCGTAACCCGGCCGACGGGCATCGAAGCCGACGGCCACGGCCGCCGCCCGGCGGACGGCGAAGCAGCAACCGAACAACGCGGTGGTGGGCTGGTCGCAGCGGCGGGCGGTCAGCCGGCGCGGATCGCGGAAGACGCCGAGCTGGGCCAGTCGGTGCAGGCGGCGCACGCTGGTCGGGCGCGTCTCCACCACCGGTCCCCATCCCGCGCAGGTCGGTTCTGCAGCAGCGAGCGCGATCAGGCGCACCCCGAGATCGCCACCGACATCGACGTCGTCGTCGAGAAAGCACACCACCGCGGCGCGACTGGCGGCGAGCAGGACATTGCGCGCGGCCGGCAGCCCGGACAGATCCGGCCGGTGCAGGACGGTGACGCCGGGCGGGGCGGTGAACGGCGTCGAGGATTGGTCGCAGATGAGCACGCCGGCGCCCGCGCGGCGGGCGGCGGGCAGGACACTTGCCAGGGTGCGGGCGAGGCTGGTCGCGCGGTTCTTGGTGGGGATGAGGAAGTCGAGGGGGCGGAGGTCCGCCGGTGCGTCGGCGCGCAGGTCCGCCGCTCTGACCAGCCGCGGTCCGGTTGATCCGGTGACTGCCGGTGGCCAGGTGGTCGGTCCGATCGTGCTTCTGCTCATGCCTGCGCTCCGGCGCGGGCGATGGCGTTGGCGTAGACGCGGATCGTGGCAGTGGCCATGGCGTCGGCGTCGAAGTGCGTGCGCAGGCGATCCTGCCCGCGGCCGGCGAGGTCACGGCCCAGCGCGCGGTCGCCAAGCACGCGTCCGAGCGCGGCAGCCAGCGCCGGCACGTCGTCAGGCGGCACCAGCAGGCCAGCATCTGCGACCACCTCGGCGAGGCCGCCGGCAGCGCTGGCGACCACCGCCAGCCCGGCCGCCCAGGATTCGAGGGCGACCAGGCCGAAACTCTCGAAGCGCGAAGGGATCACCGCGAGACGACAGCGTTGACGCAGCGCAGCGAGGGCGTGGTCGTCAACGTGGCCGTGCACGGTGATCGCGGCGCTGCCGTGAATGGCGAGGGCGTGGCGACCGAAGCCGTGCTGATCAGTGCCGACGAGGTGGAGATGCGCCTGGGGAAAGCGCGCGCGCACGCTGGTCCACGCCGCCAGCAGCACATCGGTGCCCTTGCGCGGCTCCAGCCGGCCGACCGTCAGCACTTCATCGCCGTCGTCGTGCGCTGCCGCCACCGTTCCGGCGAAGGCGTGCGCGATGACCGCGGTGATGGTTGGATCGCGGTAGCAGCAACGCGCCAATGCCGCCATCGCCGCGCTGTCCGCAATGATGGCATGGGCGTTGGCGACGGTGGCCGCCTCGCTGCGGCGGTGCAGGCCGCGCAGCAGCCGGCGCAGCGTCCCGCCGGCCGCGATCGCCGCCACCGGCGTCGACAGCCGCACCACCCGTGCCCACGGACCGTGGTCGCGCGCACCCAGGCCGCCCCAGTTGCTGTACTCGACCACGTCTGGTCGCCAGGCATCCAATTCCGTCCGCAACCAGGACGCCGCACGCCACGGACGTATCGCCGCCGGTCCGGCTTGTACGCCGCAGGCTTCCGCGGTCGCACCAGCGCGCAGCCGCCAGCGCTGGTGGTTGAGCACCAGGACGAGCACGGCGCAGCCCTGCGCTTCCAGCGCGCTACGCAGCGTGGCCACATACGTGCCGATGCCGTGGCTGGCGCCGCAACCCGGGTATTCCGGACTGACCAGGGCGACGCGCATGGTCAGCGGTCCGTGGTGCGGAGCGCACCGGCGGAGCCGCGTGCGGAGTGCGGAGTACGGAGTGCGGAGCGCAAAGTGCCGGCACGCGGTCTGCCAGCGCAGGCTGTGCGTCGGGAATGCGCACGGTGCTGCGTCCACCGCGTACGTCGGCTCACCGCATCGCCTCCGCATACGCCGCCAGATGCGCTTCTGCCATCGCGGCCAGGGTGAATCGCGCCGCTCGGGAGCGGCCGACGGCGGCGAGTTGGGCGTGCCGGGCGGGGTCGCCGGCCAGGCCGGCGATCGCCTCGGCCCACGCCGGGGACTCGCCGGCGATCCACCACGCCGCGGCGCCGAGCTGCTCCTTGAGCGCGCGCGCCGGCCGCGCCAGCACCGGCACGCCCAACTGCATCGCCTCCAGCGGCGGATAGCCGAAACCTTCGAAGGCGCTGGGCTGGGCCAGGGCCCAGGCGTTGGCCAGCCAGGCCAGGCGTTCGGGTTCTGGCAGCCAGCCGAGCAGGCGGCCGCCGGCGGTGGTGATGGCCTTGCGCAGCCGGCGATCGGGATCGTGGCGTACCGGTCCGACGTGGAACCAGGGCGGTGCGGCGCGTCCGAGTGTGGCCACCGCCGCGGCCAAGCGATCGAGTCCCTTGCGTGGTTCGATCGCTCCCAGGCTGATCAGATACGGAGCGGCCGGCGCCAGCGCCGGGCGTGGCGGCGCGTCGACCGGCGGCAGGCCGTGCGGGATGACCTGGAGAGGACCGCGCCAGTTGAACGCGCGCACCTCGTCGGCGGCGACCGCGCTGGGGCAGAGCACCACCCGAGCGCGCGCCAGCAGGCCGGTGACCAGTCCGGCAAAGCGGCGGCGCTGATGCGCCGAGACGGCGGCGCGCTCATGCAGGGGATAGCAGTCGTGGATGGTCGCCACCACCGGTCCGCGCCAGCGCGCGCCGGGCACTCCGATGGTGGTGGTGGCATGCCAGCAGTCGGCCTTGAGCGCGCGCAGCACGCCCGGCAGGCGCAGCCACAGCCCGAGCCGGCCGGTGACCAGATCATAGCGGCGCTGATCCTCGACCCAGGCCGCCAGCGCGGCGTCCGGCCGGCCATGGTGGCCCTGGTAGACGCCGACGGCGTGGCAGCCGTGCTCGGCCAGGCCGCGCGCCAGATCACGGACATAGCGTCCGACGCCGGTCCACGCGCCACAGGCAGGGCTGAGATCGAGGGCGGGCCTCATCGCGGCAGCACGTCCGGCCTAGCAGGCTGCTGAAAAAGCAGCCTGCGGGGGGTTTGGGGGGCCAACGGCCCCCTGAAGCAAAAGCTCAAGCACCGTGTTTTCGCGAAAAATAGGCGCGCCAGCGCCGCGCGAAAATGCGGTGCGCCTAGCAGGATGCTGTTCTTCATCATCCTGCTAGGTCTGCGGATCATGGTGAGGCCGGACGGTGCGGGCGCAGCGCAGCGCAGCGCTGTGCGGGTGGGCCGAAGGTCCGCGCGTCATGGCCACGACCGTCACCCTGCCCGCGCCACGGCGGCGTCCACTGCGGCGGCCAGCACGCCGCGGGCGGTGGGCCAGTCGCCGGTGGCGAGATGGGCTGCCAGTGCGGGCGTCGGCGTCCAGGTATCGATGCGCTGGCGCAACGTCGCGGCATCGTCCTGACCGAAACGATGCCACAGGGCGTGCGGTCCGAGCGTCTCGGGCAGGCTGCTCACCGCTTCGGCCACCACCGGACGCCCGGCGCGCAGGCATTCCAGGGCGGGCAGGCCGAAGCCTTCGAGACGGGTGGGATAGAGCAGCGCGCGGCAATGGGCGTACAGCCACTCCAGTTCAGCATCGTCGACGCCGTCGCGGTGCAGCGCCGGTCGCGGCCCGCGCCACGCCGCCAGCAACGCGCCGAGGTCGCGACCTTGCTGCGGCCAGTCCTGGCCGATCACCACCAGGCCGGCGTCAGCCAGGGCGGTGCCGAGTGCGACGGCGCATTCCAGGCGTTTGCGCGGCTCGGCGCTGCCGACGAACAGGTAGAAGGGGCCGTCGGGTACCCAATCCGGGCGGCGCGGCGTCACCGGCGGGTACAGGCCTTGGCGCAGGATCTGCGGCGTCGGCAGGCCAGGGAAGGTGGCGGCGATGGCCTGGGCGGTGGCGGCGCTGACCGCGAGCACCGCGCTGGCACCGGCGAGCAGGCGCCGATAGGGGGCGTGCCGACAGTGCTGCGCCCAGGCGTAGGCGGGATCGACATAGGGGATGAGATCGTGCACCACCACCACCGCCGGCCAGCGCGTCGGGCTGTGGATGTTGCCGGGGCCGAGGATCACGCCCGGTTCGTCGAGGACCTGATCCCAGCGTCGACGCCAGGGCAGGATGCGGGTCGGTGGCCGCTCGATGATGAGCACCGTGCCCGGACGGGTGGCGAGTTGGCGGTGGAGCGGACCGTCGGCAAGGTACGACGGCAGCAGGTAGGTGCTGGGCAGCGCGTAGCGGTGGTCGGCGAGGGCGAGCGTGAAGCGCACGATGCCGGTGCGGGGATCGCGGCCGTAACGGGTGCAGTCCCAATAGAGCCGGCCAGCGCTCATGCCGCGGGCTTTTTGCGGATGATCAGGCCGATCGAGGTGCAGGTGTGGCCGGCGATCGCCAGCTTGACGTGCGGCGCGTGGTGAAAGGGGGGCAGGTCGACGAAGCGATCGAGCACGCCGTCGCCCGGTGACCAGTCGATCGGCGCCACCTGGTGTCCGTCGGCGGCCAGGCGTTTAACCAAGCCGATGATGTCGCGCCGGCGCAGCAGCACGGTCGCGCCGCGTTCGATGGTGGCGTCGTCCGACGACAGGGTGAACTCGGTGGTGTGCACGGCGATGCCACCCGGCACCAGGCAGTCCATGGCGGCGAGCACGAAGCGCTGGGCGTGGTCGAGACTGCCCAGGTGTTCGAGCGCGCACGCCGACCACAGGAAATCGAAGCCGCGCAGGTCGACGGGAATGGCGTTCATGTCGACGGTGCGGAAGGCCACCGCGGCAGCGAAGGCATCTGGCGCGCACAGCGCCGGGCGCTGCATCGCGGCCAGCCCCGAGGCGTGCTGGCCGTCGCGCGTCCAGCCCGCCGCGCGCGCCTGGTCGGTGGCCTGATCGGTGGCGACCACGGTGGTGCCGAGGCTGGCGAACAGTGCCGGCAGGGGTTCACCGCCGACCCCGAAGCCGAGACCGCGTCGGCCGCGAATGAGCATGCCATGCGCGTCCAGCGCGCGGCAGATGTACGAGAACTCCCACTGCTTGCGGTGCAGCCGCGGCACCTCACCGAAGCGTCGGCACCACGCCGCATGCGCCGGTGCGCGCAGTTGCGCCTCGGTGCACAGGCAGGAGGTGGGCGGTGCGTCGACGTCCCTCGGCGGGTCGAGCCGCGCGCGCAGGTCGGCGAGATCCTGCGCCAACCGCGCCTGGTTGTCCTTGATCGCCGCCTGCTGATCGAGCGTCCACTTCAGCCGCAGCAGTCCCGGACCGAGCACCGGGACGGCGAGCAGCGCCCGTTTCAGCCAGCGCATGGGTCAGCGATCCTGCGGCCTGGACATCGCCGCACTGGACGCCGCACGCCTGGATTTGCAAGGGCGCACGGACATTCGGGAGGGTGTGATGGCGGCAGGTGGTCAGGTTGGCGGGACCGGATGCACTGGCACGGCCGCGGGTCCGAACGCGGTCCCGCCAACCCGCCAGCTACAGTCCCCAGCGATAGGCCACCGACAGCACGCGGTCGAGTTGCAGCGGCAGGTGCAGCCGATGCCCCTTCCAGGTTCCGCGATCGGGACGTGATCCGGGTCGGTAACGCTGAAAGGCGGCCCCGGCGCGGGCAAAGAAGAAGCCGTAGCGGTCGGATCCGCTGCGCTCGGGCTCGTCGGCCGGTTGCACGACCGCCTGCATCAGCGCGGCATCGTCAACGGGCCGGATGACGCCGGCGAGATCCTCGTAGGGGGCGCGGCCGAGCAGGATCGCCGGCCGGCCCCAGTGCACCGCTTCGATGCCCATGGTCGAACCGTAGGTGATCACCGCGTGGCTGCGTTCGAGCAGCGCGTAGGAATCGACCGCGTCGCCCGCTGCGATCACCCGCAGCCGGGGATGTGTCAACCCGGCGAGCGCCCGCGTCTGCGCGTTGTCGAGCCCGGCGAGGTTGGGGTGGATGCGCAGGACGAAGCGCACGTCCTCCGGCCAGGGCAGTTGCACCAGATGACGGATCGCCGCCTCCTGGCTGGCGTGCCCGGGCAGGCGGAACTCGTCGAAGGCGGCCATCTCGTCTTCCGAGGAATTGAAGATGACGACCGTGCGTGCGCCGGCGGCAAGATCGTCCGGGAGCAGACCCGGGCGCTGGCGGTTGGCATACGTCCACAGCGGACTGCGGTGCTCGCGCAGCGCGCGCCACAGCTCGCGGGCGATGGCGCTGCGCTGCGCCTCGGGCAGCGGCGACTCGTTCCAGGTCTGGTCGATGGCGCGCTTGATCACCGCCAGCTCGTGCGGCGTCCCGTCCGGGAAGACGATGTAGCGGTCGCTGCCGGGGGCGATGTCGGCGATCACGCCGACCGGTACTCCGGCGCCTTTGGCGGCGAGGTAGGCCGCGCGCAGTTCGCAGACGCGTCCGTTCTGGACATAGAAGCGCTGCGGTCGCAGCCGACGGCAGGCGGCGGTGACGGTGTGGTGGAAGGCGACCGAGGTGCGCACCAGGCGCGCGATGAGATTGCGATGCCCGCCGAGATCGGGCAGGGGATCGCGCACTTCCGAGATCAACGAGGACGCGATGCCGACGCCATGCGGCACTCCATCCCAGGTCCACTGCTTGAGCGCGTCGACGTCGGCGAACAGCGGCACCGGCACGTCGGTCACGGTCTGATCGCCCAGGCGCTCCACGCGCAGCCTGGGATGGCGCAGCAGGTCGAGCCCGCGCTGCGTCCCAGCCCGGCAGAAGCGGCACCGCGACCAGCGATGGGCGGGATTCAGCCAGCAGGTCTCATGCTCACCATGGCAGGTGAGCGCCACCACCTCATCGCCGGCTTCGAGGTGGTCCTGGATCAGTTCGAGGATGGCGGCGAAATGAGGCCCGTGCGGCGGATTCTGCCCGTAGGTCATCACCAGCATGGACGCAGCATCGCTGATCGACCGCGCGGGCAAAGGTCGTGGTCGCGGCGTGTCCGCGCGGTCCACCAGGCGCGGCAGCGGAGGGATGGCGGCGCGCGGGTCTGCGATCGGTAGTGCCGCCGCTCGGGTCGGTGCCCACCACGGCCTGATACCGGTGCGTCCCTGCTTGCGCACCTCTGGCGTCGAGCGCGACCGATAAAAGCCGCCCCCACCTGCGTGCCGGGTCACGCGACTGGCCGGCTGGCGATGGCACGGTAGGGTCCGCTCCATGTCCTTGTACCGGTCGGTGGTCATCTGGTCCGTGTTGGTCGCGCTTGGAGGAGCCGGCGAGGCGGTCGCGCCGCCGCCTGCGACTCCGCCGGTGGCGCCGCCAGTCACCACGACGACGCCACCCACGGCTCTGGCGGTCATCCCTGCCATCCCGCCCAGTCCGTCGACGGCGCCGGGCGTCCGCATCTGGCCCGAGCCGCGTTTCAGCCACTGGCCGGCGGTGATCTACGTCGGTGAGGGCAGAAATTGCAGCTACGAACTGCCGGTGCGCACGCCCGGCGAGGCCGGATCGATCGCCTGGGAGGGGGGCGCGGTCCTGCCCTTCGTGCTGCCCAGCGCCGCCGAGCGCATCTCCGGACTGATCGACCTGCCGGCCACTCCGGGCACCAACGTCGCCAAGCTGACCATCGGCGCGAAGACGTGGCAACTGCCGCTGCGTCTGGTCGACGCTTCCGGCACCTGGCCGCAGCGGTCGCTGATCGGCGGCTTTCCCGTCGACGCCCAAGGCGTGCCGGTGGTGCTGGTCGATCGCCGCCGCGATCCCGCCAGCGAAGCGAAATGGAAGCTGCCCGGCGCCGATCTGGGCCGGCCGGCCGGCCGGCCGCTGGTGATCGGCGATCCCATGGAGGCACTGGGGCGGACGGCGTGGAGCGGCCTGGACGCCGACTGCCGGGCGGTGTCCGAGGAACGCTATCCCCACCACGGCGTCCTGGTCGCCCTGGCCGACCTGCCCGACCCGCTGCCGCGCACCATCGTGTGGAGCCCCGGCAACAACGCCCTGTTCGGAGCCGCCTGGTCGGAGGAGGAGGAACGCATCCTCGGCGTGCTGCGCTCGCGCTGCGAACGCCTGGGCACGGTGCCCCGGCTGGTGCTGGTGCTGCCGCCGCTGCCCATCGCCGGCCACGAACTGGTCGAGTTGGCGCGTCGACGCCGCGAGCTGCTCGGCCGCTCGGCCGCTTTCCAGTCGTGGACCGTGCTCGACGCCGAGGCCATCGTCGGCCCGGCCGCCGAGGCCAACAAGGTGTCCGACGGCGTCTACACCCGCCACCCCAACGGCGCCGCCCAGGCGCGGCTGGCGCAGGCGCTGGCGCAGGTGCTCTGAGCGTGCTGTGAGCGGACTGCCACGGCGCGAGGCCTTTCGTCAGTCCGTCTTTGCACGCCCTTGCACGCCTCGCGGCGATTCACTAGTCTGCGAGCCATGCGCAACCTCCTCGGCGTCGCCATCATCATACCGCTCATCGCCGCCTTCGCGGGCTGCGGGTCGGAGTACTACCGCGGCAACATGCGGGTGGTGCCTGATCGCGCCGGCCATGCCGCCACCAATCCGGACAATCCCAACAACACAGTCATAACGCAGAAGACCTCGCCGGGTCCTGACGAGATGTACATCACCCTCAGCGCCGACGACCGGCTCTACAGCGTCGCCAAGGCCTATGGCGTCACGCTCGAGTGGCTGATCAAGCGCAACGACCTGGCCCAGGACTACAAGGTCCAGGCCGGCAACAACCTGATCGTGCCCAAGAATCCTCCGGCGCCGCGCACGCGCGCAGCGCCGACCGCCCCGGCCCGGCCGATGGCGCCGCCGCCACCTGCCAAGCGCTGAGCGCGATGAACCCCGATCGCGGGCGGCTTAAGGCCGCCCGCGATCGTTTTCAGCGGTGGTGTCCGCCCATGCTCCCACGCCGGCTGCTGGTCGCCTCGGGCAACGCGCACAAGCTGCGCGAATTCGCCGAAATTCTGGCGCCGTACGCCCTCGACGTGGTCGCTCCGCGCGACGTCGGCTATCAGCCAGATGTGGTCGAGGACGGCGCCACCTTCGAGGCCAACGCCATCAAGAAGGCCGCCGCCGGTCTAGCCGCCACCGGCCTGTGGACGCTGGCCGACGACTCCGGCATCGAGGCGCGCGCCCTGGACTGGCGGCCGGGCGTGATCAGCGCGCGCTACGCCGGCGAGCCCTGCGATGACGCCGCCAACAATCGCAAACTGATCGCCGAGCTCACCGGGCAGGCCGACCGCTTCGTGCGCTACCGCTGCGTCATCGCGCTGGCGCGGCCGGACGGCGCGGCGCTGATCTGGTCGGGCGCATTCACCGGCGAGCATATCGCGCAGCCGCGCGGCGCCGGTGGCTTCGGCTACGATCCCTACGTGCTGGTGCCCGAGTTGGACAAGACCGTCGCCGAGCTGTCCGCCGACGAGAAGCACGCGCGCAGCCACCGTGGTCAGGCGCTGCGGGGATTCGTGGGGTGGGTGAAGACCTGGGCGGGATCAGGCGCGCACCTGGGTTGAACGCACGCCGTTCACCGAGCCGTTCGCGGCGCCTTCCGCCACCACCACGCGCATCCGCTCGCCTCATCGGTGTCCGCGCGTAGCCTGCTTCCGTGCGCACCCGCACCCGTCTCCTCTCCGGTTTCGTCGGCGTCCACCTCGTGCTCTCCCTGGTCATGGGCGCGGTGGCATTGCGTTGGGTGGCGACGACGCAGCGCGAGCAGGCCGAGGAGGCGGCGCGATCGGTCGGGCGCGTGCTCGGCGGCTTCGTCCACGATCCCGGGATGGTGGCGCGCGCACGCGCGCTGACCGGTTACGAATTCCGCGTGCTGGATGCCGCCGGGCCGATGCGGACGGGCACGGTGCAGGTGGTCGAAAGCGGTGTGGTGATCGAGATCGACTATCACAGCGCCGCCTTCCGCCGCGCCTCCAACCAGGTCATCCTCGCCACCGCGTCGTGGCTGTTCGGCGGCGCCCTGGTCTTCGCCCTGGTCGCGCTGTGGCTGTCACGGCAGTTCGCGCGGCCGGTCGAAGTGCTGGCGGCGGCGGCGCGCACCATTGGCGGCGGCGATCTCGACGCGGCGGTGCCGGCGGTGGGCCAGGGCGAGGTGCGGGCGCTGGCCGGCGATCTCGAACACATGCGCGCGCGCATCCGCGAACTCGACGCCCAGCACCGCCAAGCCGAACGTCTGGCCACGCTCGGCACCTTTGCCGCGACCATCGCCCACGAGGTGCGCAACCCGCTGTCGGCGGTGCGCCTGACCGCGCAGTTGCTCGCCCGCAAGCACAGCGACGAGCCCGGTCTGCGCCTGATCGGCGAGGAACTCGAACGTCTCGACTACACCATCGACGAGCTGCTCTCCTATTCCAAGGGCCTGACCGTGGCCAAGCAGCCATGCGTCCTGCGCCCGCTGGCCGAGGACGTGGTGCGCCTGCTGCGCCGTCAGGGCGAGCACGCGGGCGTCACCCTGGCGGTCAGCGGCGAGGCGACGGTCAGCGCCGATCCGGCGCGCGTGCGCCAACTGCTGCTGAACCTGGTGCTCAACGCCATCCAGGCCCAGCACGGCGGCGGCCGCGTAGAGATCGCCGTGGCCAGCGACGGCCTCAGTGTGCTCGACAACGGGCCCGGGGTCGACCCGCAGGTGGTGCCGCGGCTGTTTGAGGCCTTCGCGTCCGGCCGCCCCGGCGGCACCGGCCTCGGCCTGCACCTGGCCTGGTCGATCGCAGTCGCCCACGGCGCCACTCTGGCCTACCGCCGGCGCGCCGAGGGCGGCTCGGCGTTCGTGCTCGGGGGTTTGCAGGCGGGGTAGGCGGCTGGTCGCGTGGCTTAGCAGGCTGCTGAAACAGCAGCCTGCGGGGGTTTGGCGGGCCATTCGGCCGGCACGCGCGGATCGATGGTCGAGACGTCGAACCGGCTCATGGAGCCACCGCGGAGCGCCGGGCGCGGATGAGGAAATCGTTGACCAGACGGTAGTCGGGATGCGGCGGCAGCGGTGAACGCGCGAAGGCGGCTTCGAAGCGCGCGTGCAGTTCGAGGCGCCAGGCGTTGACCGCATCCCAGGCCACCTCGTCGCGCTTGATCGCCAGCAGGCGGTCGCGATGCGCGTCGACGCGCACGGTCAGTTCGCCGGTCTCCAGCACGCCGATGCCGGAGAGCAGCAGGCGCAGCAGGTGCATGGCGTGCTTGGGCTTGATGGCGCCGTGATTGCGCAGATCGGATTCCAGCTTCTTGAACTGCGAGGCGACGTAGCCGTTGTAGGTCTGGTAGACCAGCGTCGACAGCAAGGCGCCGCGCATGGCGAGCAGCTCCTGCGCGATCGGCGTGGCGTGCTCGACCAGCGGCGACCACAGGCATTCCAGGATGTTGGGGTTGGCCTTGAGCGCGAAGTTGAGGAACTTCTGCAGTTCCCAGTAGACCTCCTGGCTGGCCTCGTCCTCGACCTGTTCAGGCACGCCGTAGAGCGACCAGTGGAGATCGGCCGGTGGCAGGTAGAAGCCGCGGCGATCGGTGTCGGAATCGCCATCGTCGAGCCCGAACGCGCGCGAGCCCATCACGCAGCGGTAGATGACGTGCTCGCTGAGATCATGGTCGGCGAGCACCGCCGATGCGCTCAGGCCCTGATTCAGCCAGGCGCGCAGTGTGACCAGTTCGTCGCGCCGAAACGACGCCTCGAATCCGTCGGGGAAGCGCACACGGTAGGAATGGGTGCCGTCGTTCGGCGCCCGCATCACCACGCCGGTGGTGCCCGCCGGAACGCTCGGCCGCTCCGGCGTCGCCGGCAGGCCGGCGCGGCTGACCACCTGGGTGCCGACGGGAAAGCGGTGGGCGTTCATGGCTGGGATCGCTGCGGAGTGGAGGCGGCACGCCCGGCCGTGATGCCGCGGCCGAGCGACGGCACACCTAACCGGAAGGCGCGCGAATTCCAGCCAGGCGCGCCGGAGGTCGCGGCGATGGACGTGCGTGCGACGGGGCCTATCCGAGGCGGCGGACCTCTCCGGGGCGCATCAGTGGCAGGATCTGCGCGACCTGGGGCATGAGCGGTCGCAGATCGGCGAGTTGCAGCGAGGGTGCCTTGAGGATGACGACGCGGATGGACATGCCCTGCATGTCGTTCTCATAGGGAAGTGCCTGATCGGCCGTCACCAGCGCGTCAAAGCCGGCGTCTTGCGCCAAGCGCAGCAGCGCTCCGTTCTTCGTGCCTTTCCAGCGCATGAACTGGACGGTGGCGACATCGTGACCTGGGATGATGTGACGCAGATCGACGGTCAGGTTCTCATCCAGCAGGACCTTCATGCCGTGAGCAGCAGATGCGGCGGCACCTTGGCGATGATCTTCGGCAACTGTTTGAGCAGTTCGGCCACCTGGTGACGTTCGACGGTCGGAAAGCCGCGGTAGAAGTCCTCGAGCTTGTCGGGCAGATGGTCGAGCAAGGCCGTGATCGGCACCCGCGTGCCGACGAAGCAGGGCGCGCCGTGCATGATCTCAGGATCGACGCTGATGACTTGCATGGCAGGAAGTGTCGACGGCACGGGGCAGGGGCAATGGGTACCAGCTCTCCATCTCGCTGACCATGCCGCCGAGCCCAGGTGCCGCAGGGCTGGAATGAAGCCCTTCGTAGCGGGTGGAATGAAGCCCCGCGCGTGTCCATCTTCGCCTCCTGCCGCGCGACCGATGGACCTGGAGCAACCACCCCGGCGGAGAGAGCATCCGAAGCGGCTTGATGCGCACCTGCTGCGGGCAACCGGTCGGTTGCTGGCACGGCGACGGTAAGGCCGCCGGTGATGGCAGGCCGCGCGTGGCTGAAGTCGCTGGTGGACGTGGCGACGGCCACACCGGTGCAAGGGCCAGGCGCAGCGCCTCAGACGGCTGGCGCCACATGGGACGGGCGTGGGACGGCTCTGTATCGCGGTGCTATCGCCCGACCACGGTAACGCAGAAACGCACGGCTTTTACCGTGCGTTTCATTGCGTACTCCCAAGGGGAGTCGAACCCCTGTTCACGGACTGAGAATCCGTTGTCCTAGGCCACTAGACGATGGGAGCTGGCCGATGCGCGGCGGAGCTTGGGGTGGTTGCGGAGATGTCAACGCGCAGGTGCGCCGTCCTGGGCTGGCGCGGGCAGGCCGAACAGCATGAGGTGCTGGCGCGGCAGCGTGCGGACCGTGGTCTGCCAGACGAAGCCCATCGCGGTCATCTCGGTGCGCGCCTGCGCCTCGGTCATCTTGTGCAGCAGCTTGATCGGCACGGTTGGATCTTCGCCGCGGTATTCGACCAGGGCGATGCGGCCGCCCGGGCGCAGGCTGGCCTTCAGCGCGGTCATCACCTCGACCGGGTGGTCGATCTCGTGGTAGACGTCGACCAGCAGGATGAGGTCGACACTGGCGGCCGGCAGCTTGGGATCGGTGGGGGTGCACTGGATGGTCTGGATGTTGGCGAGGCGTTCACGCTGGGCGGCGGTGCGCACCAGGGTGAGCATCTCGGGCTGGATGTCGGCGGCGATCACCGTCTTCACCTGGGGCGCCATGCGCAGCGCGAAATAGCCGGAGCCGCAGCCGAAATCGGCGACCACCAGCTCGGGGGTGAGGGCGAGGCTGGCGATGAGCAGCGTGGGGCGTTCCTCGCGTTCGCGCTCGGGGCGGTCGAGCCAGGGCGCGGCGACGTGGCTCATGTAGTGGGCGATCTCGCGGCCGTGGAAATAGCGCCCGATGCCGTCGGCGGTCTTGGTGCCCAGGGTGTAGGGCGAGGGCGTCGACTCGCCGGCGGCGACCACGGCGGCGAGCACGAGCAGGAGGGCAGCGAACGGACGCGTCATGGGCGGTCTCCGGGCAGGTGGTACGTGCAGCGGCGGTGGGCGCTGTGGGCATCAGCGGGGGTGGATCCCATGGCGTCGCGCCCGTCTGCCCTACCGTGCCGGCATGGTGCTACCGACGCTGATGCCGCTGATCCAGCGCAGCGGCGAATTCCTGGTCAAGCATGGGATCGCCAACGGCAAGCGCGAGGCGGAGTGGTTGTTCGCAGCGTCGCTCGGCCTCAGCCGCATGGAACTCTATCTGCAGTTCGACCGGCCGCTGGCCGCGGACGAGGTCGACCGCCTGCGCGCGCTGGTGCAGCGCCGCGGTCGGCGCGAACCGCTCGCCTACTGCCTGGGCAGCCAACCCTTCCACGGCCTCGACCTGGCGGTGGGCACCGGCGTGCTGGTGCCACGGCCGGAGACCGAGGAACTGGTCGACCACGTCCTCGCTGCCCTGCCCGCCGGGCCGGCGCGCGTGCTCGATGTCGGCAGCGGTTCGGGCGCCATCGCGCTGGCGATCAAGCACGCGCGTGGCGATTGCGCGGTCGACGCGGTGGAGGTCAGCGCCGTCGCGCTGGAGTGGGCGCGGCGCAATGGCGCGGCGACCGGCCTGGCGGTCGAGTGGCGGCAGGGCGATCTCGCCGAAGGGATCGACGGTCCGTTCGACGCCGTGGTCGCCAATCTGCCCTATATCGCCGAGGACGAACGCGCGCTGTGCGATCCCGAGACCGCCTTCGAGCCGTCGGCCGCGCTGTTCGCCGGCGACGCTGGCCTGGCGCTCATCGCCCGCCTGATCGCCGACGCGCCGCGCCTGCTGGCGCCGGCAGGCGTGCTGTGGCTTGAACACGGTTTCCGTCAGGGCAGCGCGGTGCGGGCGCTGGCGCAGCGCCACGGACTGCGCGCGGCGACGCTTGTCGACCTGGCCGGGCACGAACGTTTCGCGCGGATCGACCGTGGTTGAGTCGGCGCCTGATCGCGGGGAACGCACGGTGCTTGGGGTGGTCCTGCTGCTGCTCGCCGTGGTCGCGACCTGGCGCCAGCTGATGCCGGCGCCGATTCTGCCGCGCCTGCCGGCAGCGACGGCCGAAAGCTGGATGGCCGACTGCCTGCCGGGCATCGGTCCGGTGAAGCGGGAAGCGGCGACCGCCGCGCTGCGCGCGGGCCGGCTTGACGCGCTGCCACCGGCGACGCGGACGGTGGCGGTGCAGGTCTTCACCTTCGCGGACCAGTGACCAGCGCTGCGCGGCGGCCGCCGGCGCGCAGACTTGGTCACGCCGGCGGATGCGCCTCCAGGAAGCGCCGACACGAGACCTCGACGAGATCGTAGACGGCGCGGAAGGCGGCCACGTCGCGGTAGTAGGGGTCGGGAACGTCGCTGTCCGGGGGCTCGGCCCAGGCGCCCAGGAGGGCGACCGCGGCGCCCGGCCCGGCGCTGGCGCGGCGGGGACGGAAACGCTCCAGTTCGGCGAGGTTCTGGTGGTCCATGGCGAGGATGCGGTCGAAGGCGGCGAAATCGCCGGGAGCGATCTGGCGGGCGCGATGGGCGGTGTCCAGGCCATGCTCAGCGAGCACGGCGAGGGCGCGCGGATCGGGTCGCTTGCCGACATGCCAGGCGCCGGTTCCGGCGCTGTCCACCGTCCAGCGCTGCGCGTCCGGTCGCGCCGCCACCAGGTGGGCGAGCACCGCTTCGGCGATGGGCGAGCGGCAGATGTTGCCGAGGCAGACGAAGAGCACGTTCATGGCGGCATCCGCTGGTGGTCGACGTCGGCGCTGACGCGGGCGCGCGTTCGCTCATTGCTACGGCGCTTCACGACGTCGGTCGGCTGGTCGGCTGGTCGGCAACGGGCATGACCGGCATGGTTCAGCGGTCCAGCCGATCCGCCATCGCATTGACGCCCACCTCCGTGCGGCGACAACACCGGGCATGCTGGCGGCTCTGGGAGCGATGTTCGGCGCGTTCATCGGCTCGTTCCTCAACGTCTGTGTGCACCGCCTGCCGCGCAACGAGAGCGTGGTGCAGCCGTCCAGTCGTTGCTACGGCTGCGGCACGCGCGTGCAGTGGTACGACAACCTGCCGATCATCGGCTGGCTGGTGCTGCGCGGTCGCTGCCGTTGGTGCGGGACGGCGTTCAGCGTCCGCTATCTGGTGATGGAGATCGCGGTGGCGGCGCTGACCGCGCTGGTGGTCGCGCTGACCTTCGCCGGGCCGCTGCTGACCGCGCCGTGGCTGCGTGCCTTCGGCGTGCCGCTGCCGGCAGCGCAAGCGGCGGCGGCGGCGGCGCTGCTGACGCTGGTCTACGTGCTGGTGGTCTCCGCGGTGATCGACCTCGACCACATGATCATCCCCGACGAACTGTCCAAGGGCTTCCAGGTGGTGGCGCCGTGGCTGGCGGTGGCCGCGGCCGCCAGTCTCGGCTATGGCTGGGACGGTCAGGGCTGGCTGTGGCGCAAGGACACCTTCGGAGCGCTGATCCCCACCTACGGACGCTTCGTGGCCATCATGCTCGGCATTGGTCTCGGCTCGATCGTGCTGCTCATGCTCACGCTGCCCTTGGCGCGCTGGATCTACGGCAGCTTCTGCCCCGAGGCCCAGCGCTGGTCCGAAGACGACCATCACGGTCTGCGCGTCGGCGCCCAGTGGTTCGCCCTCACCCTCTTACCGCCGCTGATCGCCATCGCGGTGATCGGCCTGGTGGTGCCCCCGTACTGGCGGTCGCCAGGCGACCTGGTCCTGCGCCATCTCGGTCAGGCCGTGCTCGGCAGCATCACCGGCTGGTGGTCGCTCTACCTGGTCGGCCTGATCGGTACGGTCGCCTTCCGGCGCAACGCCATGGGCTTCGGCGATGTCAAGTTCCTCGCCCCGGTGGGCGCCTTCCTCGGCCCCATCGGCGTGCTCTACGCGTTCTTCGGCGCCGCCGTGGTCGGAACCGTGGTCGGCCTGCCGCTGCGCCTGTTCGACCGCCGACGCGAGATCCCGTTCGGACCCTACCTGGCGCTGGGAGCGCTGCTCGCCTTGGTGATCGGTCCGACGGTGCATCGCTGGCTGTTTCCGTGATGCCTTGCCGCGGTCCGCGGTCCGCTGGTGCATACGACTGCGCCGGTGCCTGCCGCCGTCCCCTGGTGTGAGCGCTGACCTGCGCAGCTTCCCCCGCTCCCCGCCCCCTCGACAACTCCGACCGCGTTCTATAGTCACGCCCCTTCCCCGCAGAACGGTCCGGGAGCCGCAGTGGTTGACGAGGCGACGCGCAAAGCCGAGGTGCTGATCGAGGCGCTGCCTTTCATCAAGCGCTTCCATCACCGCACCATGGTGGTGAAGCTCGGCGGCGAGCCGATCGAGCAGGCGGCGGTGCTCGATTCGCTGCTCACCGATCTGGTGTGGTTCGAACAGGTCGGGGTGCGACCGATCCTGGTGCACGGTGGCGGCAAATCGATCTCGCGCGCCATGGAGGCGGCAGGCCTCAAACCGGTCTTCCATCAGGGCCGGCGGGTCACCGATGCCCAGACCATGGCGATCATGTTCAGCGAGGTCGAGCGGCTGAACCAGCACATCGTCACGCGCATCTTCGAGCTCGGCGGCGCCGCCATCGGCCTGTGTCCGCCCCGCCAACCCGGGGTCAGCGGACGGATCCTTGATCCCGCCCTCGGCCTGGTCGGTACGCCGACCGGCATCGATCGCGAACGCATGACCCGGTTCTCGACCCGCGGCCTGATCCCGGTGGTCCCGCCGCTGTCGGTGGATGAGCATGGCCGCATCTTCAACACCAACGCCGACGACATCGCCCTCGCGGTCGCCACCGGCATGGGCGCTGAGAAGCTGATGTTCTGCAGCAACGTCCCCGGGGTGTGCACCGATCCCAAGGATCCGTCGACGCTGATCTCCAGCCTGACCGACGTGCAGGTGCGCCGCCTGATCGCCGACGGAACCATCCAGGGCGGCATGATCCCCAAGGTCGAGAGCTGCATGGCGGCCCTGCGCAACGGCGTCGGCAAGATCCACATCGTCGACGCCGGGCGGCCGCACGCGCTGCTGCTTGAGATCTTCACCGCCCAGGGCATCGGCACCGAACTGACGCTCGACCAGGGCGGCAGCGCCAGCCCGCCAGCGGCGGATGGCCGGGACGCGGGCGATGGTCGCACCGCCGCCGATTCCGCCCAAGCACACTGAAACGAAGGGGGCGCCAGGAGCGTCATCGCCATGGACAAGGATTTCATTTCCCTCGATCAATTGACCCCCGACGGCTTCGCCGACCTGCTGAGCGTCGCCGCCTACCTCAAGCGCCGCCGCGCCCAGGGCATCCCCGAAAGCGCGCTGGCCGGCCGGACGCTGGCGATGATTTTCGAGAAGCCGTCGCTGCGTACCCGCCTGAGCTTCGAGTGCGGCATGATCGAGCTCGGCGGCCATGCGCTCTACGTCAAGGGTGACGAGGTCGGCATGGGCAAGCGCGAGCCGGTCAAGGACGTGGCGCGCGTGCTGTCGCGCTACGTGCACGGCATCATGTTGCGGGTGTTCGAGCACCAGACCGTCGTCGAGATGGCGCGTCATGCCCGCGTGCCGGTGATCAACGGCCTGTCCGATCTTGGCCATCCCTGCCAGGCCCTGGCCGACCTGATGACCATCGGCGAACACCTCGGCAGCGCGACCGGGCGCAGCGTGGTGTTCATCGGCGACGCCAACAACGTCGCACGCAGCCTGGCGCGCGCCTGTGTGCTCGCCGGGGCGCGCTTCACCCTCGCCTGTCCGCAGGCCTATGCCTTCACCGCCGCCGACATCGCCGCCTTCGGCAAGCAGTGGGGCGACGGTGTGCGCCAGGTTCACGAACCGGCAGCGGCGGTGGCCGGTGCGCACGTGCTCTACGCCGATGTGTGGACGTCGATGGGCCAGGAGGCCGAACGCGAGACGCGCCTGCGCGCCTTCCGCGGTTTCCAGATCGACGAGGCGCTGCTGGCGCGCGCGCATCCCGAGGCGCGCATCATGCACTGCCTGCCCGCGCACCGCGACGAGGAGATCACCGACGCCGCCGTCGAACACCCGCGCTCGATCGTCTTCGATCAGGCCGAGAACCGTCTGCACGCGCAGAAGGCGGTGCTGCGGCTGCTCATGGGCGGCGACGCCAGCAAGGTGATCGCAGCAGCACGAATGGAGATGCGATGAGACCGGTCAGCTTCCAGCGCGGCTACGTCCGCCATCCCGCCGGCTCCTGCCTGGTGTCGTTCGGCGACACCCGCGTGCTGTGCACGGCATCGATCGAACACGAGATCCCGCCGCATCGCCGCGGATCCGGCGGCGGCTGGTTGACCGCTGAATATTCGATGCTGCCGGGATCGACCAGTCCGCGGAAGCGCCGCGATGGACCCAAGCAGGACGGCCGCTCGGTCGAGATCCAGCGCCTGATCGGCCGCAGCCTGCGCGCAGCGGTGGATCTCGACCGTCTCGGCGAGGTCACGCTGGCCATCGATTGCGATGTCATCCAGGCCGACGGCGGCACCCGTACGGCGGCGATCACCGGCGCCTGGCTGGCCATCCACGACGCGCTGACCGCGCTGGCCATCAAGCAGAAGAAAGTCGGGCCGCAGCACTACCTGCTCGGCCAGATCGCCGCGGTCAGCGTCGGTGTGGTCGGTGGCGCGGTGATCTGCGATCTCGACTACGTCAACGACAGCAAGGCCGAGGTCGACATGAACCTGGTCATGCGCCGCCCGCTTGCCGGTGGCGAGGCCGAGTTCGTCGAGGTGCAGGGCACTGGCGAGCGCGGTGGATTCCCGCGCGCCCAGTTGGACGCGCTGCTGGCGTCGGGGACTTCCGGGATCGCCGAGTTGTTCGCGCTCCAGCGGGCCGCCCTCGATCATCGGGCCTGATCGCGCCAGGCGCGCCTGGGGTCAGCGCAGCCAGCGCACCTCGTCGGGATGCCGCGCCGCCTGGGCCGCGTGCAGGCGCGTGCTGGTGGCATCGACGGGCGCATCGTTGGCGCGGGTGCAGCCGATCACCCGCACCTGGCCGAGATCGTCGGCCAGCGCGCGTTCGCCGTGCAGGCCGAGCAGCCGCGACAGGCGACGGCGACCGGTGGCGAGGGCGGCGAAGGCGTTGCGCGCCAGCGGACGCAGGAGCGGCGTCGCCAGGCGCAGGGCGAGCACGCGATAGCGGCGCACTCCCCAGAGTACCATCAGGTAGGCCTTGTCGCCGAGGTAGGCGCCGCCGGTGTCGTCGATCACCACCAATTCATCGTCGCGGCGGCCGAACTCGCCGAAGCGCTCCACCGCCAGCGCGCTGCCAGCGGCGACGAAGACGATGGGCAGGTACTGCGGCTCGTTGGCGAGGTGGCGGCGCAGCCAGGCGCACAGGCCGCAGTCGGGGTCGTACACAACGGTGAGCGTGCGCATGGTGTCTCCGATCGGGAAGGGCGGAATGTCGAGGCGCATTCCGCTGGGGATGTGGAGGGCTCCTGCCCTGCCGCCATCGGCAGGCACCGAGGGCGGCAGGTGGCGTTCAGGCCAGGCGCTGATCCGGTTCGACCGGTGGCGGCGCCTGGTGCAGACGCGCGTGGACGCGCATGCGGTTGAACACCCAGACGTTGGCGAAGTGCATGAAGCCGAGCACCAGCAGCGCTCGACCCACGCGCACGGCCACTTCTTCGACCGCGCTGGCGGTATCGATCGGGCGGTCGCCGTAGCGGATGGCCAGACCGATGAAGCCGATGTTCACCAGATAGAAGCCGACCACGAGCAGGTGGTTGACCGAGGCGGCCAGCGCCTGGTTGCCGGCGAAGGCGTCGACCAGGAAGATGGCGCCGTTGCGGTGCAGCGTGTAGGCGACCCAGATGGTCATCCCGATGGCGAGCGTGAGGTAGGCGAGGTAGGTCCAGATCAGCGGGTTGTGCATGGCGTCCTCCGGGGCTGCGGACCGCTTCCGGTCCTTTGTTTCTGTAATGACAGAAATATCGATCAAGTCGATCATGGCCAGCGAGGACTCGGACGACCTGGCAGCGATGTCTGGATGGCATCAGTGCGCAACCGCGACTGCATGCGTATTTCGCGCGTCGTCGGCGGTCAGCCGGACTTCCTGACCGCGTGGATGACCTTCTCCAGGACCTGCATGAACAGCGAGCGGTCCTTGTCCTGCATGGGCTTGTGGCCGCCACGCACCTCGCCGGATTCGCGCAGGTATTGCATCAGTTGGCGCTGGGCCACCGCGCTGCCGATCGAATCGTCGTCGTGGATGAGGCCGCGGCCGGTGATCACGCGCGCGCCTTTGGCGATGAGGCGCGCAGCCAGCAGGATGTCGTCGCAGATCACGATGTCGCCGCGCACCACCCGTTCGACGATCCAGTCGTCGGCGGCATCGAAGCCGTCGCCGACCACTTCAAGGCGCACGGTCGGATCGTCGGGCATGTCCATCCACTGGTTCGCCACCACGGTCACGGCCAGGCCGTGGCGCTTGGCGACCCGGTAAGTCTCCGCCTTCACCGGACAGGCGTCGGCGTCGATGAAGATGCGCGGCATGTCGGCTCCTCCGGCACGCAGCCGGCCCCGGGCGGGGACGCCGAGCCTGGCGCGCAGGGGGATGGCGCAACGGCGCGGACAGTGGACCCTGGCCTGCCGCGGATGGCTCCGCCGCTGCGAGGCCGATGAAACCCTGGATCCTGCTCGACAGCGCTGCCATCCCCGGTGGCGGCGACCTCCACCTCTACCAGCACGTCCGCGATTTCGCCATCCGCGTCGGCCGCGTCGAACTGATGAACAGCCAGACGCATGGCTCGGAGGAGGCGCTCGCCGATCTGGCCTATGCGCGCAGCGACGGGCGACTGCGGCGAACGGTGCTGGTGGGCGGTCTGGGCATGGGCTTCACGGTGGCGGCGGCCCTGCGCGGATTGGGGGTCGATGGCATGATCACCGTGGCCGAACTGGTGCCGGCGGTGGTGGTGTGGAACCGCGGCCCGCTCGCGCACCTCGCCGGCGATCCGCTCGCCGATCCGCGCGTCAGCGTCCATGTCGGTGATGTCGCCGATCTGCTGCGCACCCGGATCGGCGCCTACGACGTCATCCTGCTCGATGTCGACAATGGTCCGCACCACATCACCACCACCGCCAACCACTGGATCTATGCCGCCGCCGGTCTGGCCGGCGCGTACCGCGCCCTGCGCCCAGGCGGCGTCCTGGCGGTGTGGTCGGCCGGCCCGGATGAGGCCTTCACCCGGCGTCTGCGCCAGGCCGGATTCCAGGTCGAAGTCGTGCGCGTTCCGGCGCATGGCGCCAAGGGCCGGCGGCATGTGATCTGGTTGGCCCGGCGCGGTGGCGCGCGGACCACGGCTGGTTGAGCCGGGCTGGTCGGCAACATCCGCGATTCGTGCCCGCGTTCTCGGCTCACATCGTCAGCGCCCAGGTCGTCATCGTGCGCAGGCGTTCGACCAGGGTGGTCTTGAGCGGATCAACCCGTCGCGCCTGCCAACGCGCCTCGCAGGCGAGCAGGTCATCCTCGCTGGCGAGGTAGGTGAAACCGGGCGGGCGCGCAGCGGGCAGGCCGATGCGCGTGGACAGCCTCGCCAGGAACAGGCCGTCGGCAGCGAGTTGTCGCCAGCTGGCGTCCGCCCAGCGGTGGAAGGTGGTGGCGTCGGGAGCGAAATGCAGCACCGCGTTGACCAGCACCACCGTGAACGATCCGGGTGGAATCGGGATGGCCTCAAGGTCGCAGGCCAGGAAGCGCACCGCGGCATCGGCGAACCGCGCCCGTGCGTCGCCCAGCACCTGATCATCGCGATCGAGCGCGGTCACCACGCAACCGGTGGCCAGCAGCGCCGGCAGGTTGCGCCCGCCACCGCAGCCCACGTCGAGCACGCTCATCCCGGCGCGGATGCGCCCGCGCAGGATCTGGTCGAGCAGGTAGATGTCAGCGGTGGCGAAGGGGGCGAGCGCGGGTGGCAAGGCCATGCTGGGATGCTGGTCGAGGGCGTGCTCCCGCAATCCAGCGCAGCGGCTCAACGCGGCGGCTCGCCGAACTCCTGCAGCCACATGTCCACCTCGTGCGGCGGCACGTGGTCGGGCTTGACCACCAGCGCAGGAGTGGCGCCGACCCGCAGCGTGGCCAGGAAGCGTCGCGTGCTGAGCAGCACGGCACCCAGCGGCTGCGCACGGCGGCGCAGTCCGCCGTCGTCGCTGACCACCGCCACGGGTACGCCGGGATGGCCGCGCAGCCAGGCCACGATGCGGTCGTCGGCGTCGCCGCTGCCGGAATAATCGATGCGTAGGCCGCCGCGGACGCTGTGGGTGGGGACGCCACCGGGTCCGCCATCATAGAAGAGCAGCACGTCGCGGCGTCCCGCGAGCAGAGCTTCGAGCGCAGCGCGGGCGCGTTCCGGCTCGTGCATCAGCCGACGCAGCGCCGCGGCGTGGTGGATGACGTTATGGGCGTCGATGAGGAGGGTGCGATGGGGCATGCGGGAGTGCCGGGCTGCGGAATCGTCGGCATTTCCGCATCACGAGGGCGATTCCAGGGCTCTCGCCAGGGCGACCGGAAAAGAACGACCCCCGGCTGCAAGCAGCCGGGGGTCGTGGATTCAGCGTCGGGCCGCTTGCGCGACCAGCCGATGGCTCACTTCTTGAAGCGGGCCTTGGCGTCCTTGCTGAAACGGAAGACCAGCTTCTGGCTCTTCGGCTTGGCAGAGACCTGGACCTCTTTGCCGAACGACATCATCGTGCGGGCGGGCTTGGCCGGGATCTCCTTGAGAACCAGCTTGCCGATGCCGGGCAGGACGGAGCCCTTGGGCGCATAGGTGAACATGATGCCGGTGAGTTCTTCGATCACCGCGGCGGCTTGCTTCTTGCTGATCTCACCGGCGCCCTGGTTGCTGGCAGCGATGGCGAGGTGTGCGATGAGCTGTCCCTTCGTGTAGCCCTTCTTGCCGGGCTTTGCGAGGGGGGATGCTGCCGGCTTTTTGGCGGCGGCTTTCTTGGCGGCTGGTTTAGCCATGTATGATGCTCCCTGTTGGGGTGGTTGGGCCGGTTTTATGGGGGAATCCTGGTTGTCTACAGCAAAGTCCGCTGGCGCGTGGGAAAGACACGGTTTTTGCCGTGCCCGGCGCGCAGGTGATGAAGGCGCGGGAAAATGCCGCGGTGCGCAACCGTCGGTGAACTGGTGAGCCGGTGAGTTGGTGAACTGGTGAGCGGTGTCCCTTCCGCGACCGACTGCGCGAGCGAGCCACATTGCGCAGGCACATCTCGCAGTGCACCGGCAGCTCGTCCGCTGGCGACGGCACCGCCGATGAGATTCCGTGATTGCCTGGCGACGACCCATTACGCCGCCGCCGATCGCGGGGTATGCTCCGCTTCGGCAGGAGGCCAGCCCATGGCATGGATCGATCAGCTCTTCCGGCGCATGGCGGAGATAAAGGCCGCCGACGTGCACGTGAGCAGCGCGCACGTGCCGCGCGTTCGTGACTCCGGCGATCTGGTCGAGATGCAGGGCATCCCGGTGCTGTCGCGCGAGCAGGTCATGCAGATCGTCATGGAGATCGCACCGGAACGGAATCGCAAGCAGTTCGAGGAGACCTGGGACACCGACTTCGCCTACGCGCTTGAGGGCATCGGCCGCTTCCGCGTCAACCTGTTCATGGACCGCTTCGGACCGGGCGCGGTGTGCCGGCGCATCCCCGAGAAGATCCTCAGCGCCGAGGAGCTGAATCTGCCGCCGGCGGTGATCAAGATGACGGAGCACAAGAAGGGCCTGGTGCTGGTCACCGGTCCGACCGGGTCGGGCAAGTCGACCACGCTGGCGGCGATGATCGACCACATCAACCGCACGCGGAAGGAACACATCATCACCATCGAGGATCCGGTCGAGTTCGTGCATCCCGCCAAGCTCTGCCTGGTCAATCAGCGCGAGATCCATCAGCACACCAAAAGTTTCAGCGCCGCCTTGCGCGCCGCCCTGCGCGAAGACCCCGACATCGTCCTGGTCGGTGAGATGCGCGATCTGGAAACCACCCGCATCGCCATCGAGACCGCCGAGACCGGCCATCTGGTCTTCGGCACCCTGCATACCTCGACCGCGTCGTCGACCGTTGACCGCATCATCAACCAGTTCCCGGCCGAGGAGCAGGAGCAGATCCGCTTGATGCTGGCGAGTTCGATCAAGGGCGTGGTGGCGCAAAACCTGCTCAAGAAGAAGGGCGGCGGTCGCGTCGCCGCGCTCGAGATCCTGGTCGTCACTCCGGGTGTGGCCGCCAACATCCGCGAGGGCAAGACCTACCAGATCCCCTCGGCGATGCAGATCGGCACCCGCTACGGCATGGTCCTGCTCAACGACGCGCTCGAGAAGCTGGTCAAAGCTGGCACCGTCGAGGCGTCCACCGCCTACGACCGCTCGGTCGATAAGGAGGACATGGCTAAGAAGCTCAAGGCCCTGGGGCACGATATCGAGGCTGCGCTCGATCCGCATGGCGCCGCGCCCGCGCCGGCCAAAGCCGGCGGAGCGCCCGGAGGCCCGCCAGCGGCAACCGGTCTGCCCGGTGGTCAGCCGTCGCGTCGACCGACGGGGTGAAACCGGACCACGGCGCGGCGGACCCGGCGCAAACGCCGCCGCCCCCGGCGTCAACCGGGGGCGGCGTTCTGGCGCGCTCGAGAGGACTCGAACCTCTAACCACCAGATCCGTAGTCTGGTGCTCTATCCAATTGAGCTACGAGCGCTCGCGCGGGGCTGAAAGCTAGAAGCGTGTCCGCGAGCGTCAAGGCATCTCCAGCGTGGCAGACCGACGGTGCGAAGGTCGCAGCCCAGGCATCGCTCTAGCGCGCGACGTGGCGGACGCCGAGTCGCGCGGCGCGCGCCCGTCGCCGACGCGGCGGTGAGCGGATCACTGACCGGGCGCTCGCGACCTGCGGACCTTCCGACCGAGGCAATAGGGAGTGGCGTGGCCATGTTGCGTGTTCGTCTCCACCCCTAGGCTGCGCCCCGCGACGCCGGCATGGTCATCGTCATCGACAACTACGACAGCTTCACGTGGAACCTCGTCCAATACCTGTGGGAACTGGGTGCCGAGGTGCGCGTCTACCGCAATGACGAGAAGACCGTCGATGCGGTCATGGCCGAACGTCCCGACCAGTTGGTGATCTCGCCCGGGCCGTGCACGCCGAACGAGGCGGGCATCAGCCTGACGCTGATCACCGCGGCGGCGACAGCGGGTACGCCGCTGCTGGGCGTCTGCCTCGGCCACCAGTCGATCGGCCAGGCCTTCGGCGGCATCGTCGAACGCGCGGGACGGCTGATGCACGGCAAGACCAGCGAGATCCGCCATGACGGGCGCGGGGTCTTCACCGGGGTGCCGACGCCGTTCACCGCCACGCGGTATCACAGCCTGGTGGTCAATCAGGAGCGTCTGCCCGCCTGCCTGGAGGCCTGCGCCTGGACGGTCGACCAGAGCGAACTGATGGGCGTGCGCCACCGCACGCTGCCCATCGCCGGCGTCCAGTTCCACCCCGAAAGCTTTCTCACCCAGCATGGCCACGCTTTGCTGCGCAACTTCCTGGAGTCGGCGCGATGAGCGAAGGCGCTCCTGATCCTGACGCCAGCGAGCCGGCGGCGGTGGTTCCATCCACGATCGCGGGCGCGCTGGCGGTGGCCGTGGCCGAGGCGACGACGCCGGCCGTCGAGACGGCGTCGCCCGCGAGCGACCCGCCGCTGTCGGCGTCCGACGCCATCAGCGAGCAGTCAGCGGCCGTCATGGCGACGCCATCGGCGCCGCTGACCGAGGAGATCGCGCTCGACGACGACCTCGTGCCTGGTGCCGCCGAGGCCGCCGCCGACATCGTCCCCGACACCAGCGATCTGCCGCCTGGCGAACTGCGCGCGGTGGTCGAGGCGCTGCTCTTCGTCGCCACCCGGCCGCTGCCGGTCGAACGCGTGCAGCAGTGCCTGCCCGGCACCAGCCCGCATTATCTGGACGGCTTCCTCGCCGGCCTGGCCGAGCGCTACGACCACGAGAACCGCGGCTGGGAGCTGCGCCGCATCGCCGGCGGCTGGCAACTGCTCACTCGCCGACAGTTCCACCCCTGGGTGCGCCAGCTCGAACGCAAAGAACTGCCAACGCGCCTTTCGAAGGGCGCACTCGAGACCCTGTCCATCGTCGCCTACAAGCAGCCGATCACCCGTGGCCAGGTCGAAGACATCCGCGGTGTGCAGTGCGGGCCGGTGCTGCGTCAGCTCATGGATCTGAAGCTGGTCGTGGTCATCGGCCGCGCCGAGGACCTGCTCGGCCGCCCGCTGCTGTATGCGACCAGCGAGCACTTCCTCGTCCGTTTCGGCCTCGGCGGCCTCGGCGATCTGCCGCGCAAGCATGAGTTCGGGGCGTGAGAGGGTGGGCGTGAATCGTCGGATGTGCGCGGACGTGCATGGACCCACCCTCGGGGGGTGCGGGGGGCCACCCCCGCTTGGCCGGCCGCGCGACGAACGTCAAGCGTCAGCAACCCGGCGCGGTCGCGCCGGGCGTGCCGGTCATCCGGCACGGTCGCCGTCGTCGGCGACTTGCGGGAGCGGTTCCCGAGACGGTCGCCCAACCGTGCAGGGGATCGGCCCCGTCCGCGATCGGTGCCCGCCGTCTGGCGCGTACTTGCGCGCTGAGTGTCAGGTCGAAAGTCGGTCACGTCGGCTCAATAACGGGGGTTGCTGGCGTGTCCCTTCTCGATCGCTTGCGCACGGGTGATGTCGTTCGCACCGTTCGACCGTTCCGCGACTACGACGGGCGCGAGCATCCGACGCTACGTCGGCTCACCTTCCAATCGGTCCAATTTCTTCCCTACCACGGCGGCTATACCCTGACGTTCACAGAAGACGTGATCCGGCTGCAGGAGGACGAACAGGTCGAGATCCTCGATCGCTTTGAGGAGTATTTCGAGCTGGTTCCCGCGCCATGACCCGCCTCGGCTGGGCCGTCCTCGTCGCTGTCATCCTCGCGCTCGGCGGCTTCGTCCTCTGGACGGCCGATCCGACGACGCGCTGGGAACGCCTGTGGACGGGGACCGCGCCGGTCGACTTCGTGATCGTCGCCGATGGTCGCGAACAGCGCGTGATCAAGGACCGCGTGCGCATCGCCGGTGTCGATCTGCCGCTCGATCCCGCCAAGGCCAAGCGCCTGTGGGATGGCCTCGCCCTGCTCAGCGCCCGGGCCGAGGACCTCTCGGCCAACGTCCCTGACGATGCGCTCAAGCACTACGGGCTCGATCCCGTCCAGCGCCGCATCGAGGCCGCGGGAGTGCGTTTCTCCTGGGGCATCACGCCGGAGGGGCGCGCCTACGTCGGCGATCTGGTGCAGCACCGCGTCTTCGCCCTCGATCCCACGCGTCTCGCCGGTCTGGTGGCACGCACGGGACGGCTCGACCGAGATCAGGTGATCGACGTCGACCGGCCGTGGCAGCGCCTGGACGTCGATGGTCAGGGATTGACCGTGCGTGGCCCGGAGCTGATCGCCGAAGCCGCTCCGCAGCGGCCGCCCTTCACGCTGCGCGGCCGCCGGCTGTTCGCGTCGCTCGCCCGCGTCGCCGTGCGCGACCTCGCTGGGGTTGCGGTCCCGACTGGTCAGCCCGCGCATCGGCTGTCCTTGGAGGTCGCAGTGCCGCCCGGTCAGCCAGCGGCGACCGCGGTGGTGCTGCGCCTGTGGCCGACGGGCGATGGCGGCGTGCTGGCGGTCGACGGCTATCCCGCGCAGCGCGTCGACGCGGTGACCTGGGCGGAGTGGACGACGGCCATCGCCGCCTTCAGCGAAGACCGTCTGTTCAATCTCGATGCCGGGCTGGTCACCCAGCCCGTGGAATCGGTCAACGTCCAGCGCGGCGGTCGCGAGTTGTTCAGCCTGCGCCGACGCGGCTTCAACGACATCAACGATGGTCGCAGCCAGTGGGACGTGGTGTGGGAAGGGGGCCGCGAGCCCGCCGATCCGCTATCGCCGTTGCTGCTGCTGGCGGCGTTCAACGAGCTCGCGGTGCGCTCGCCGCGCCTGCGCACCGCGGTCGAGTCGGTGCCGCTGCCGGCGGCGCTGGTGGTGACGTTGAACAGCCAGCTCCTGCGCGGGCAGGCGGTGCTCGAAATCGCCGGCGACACGGTGCGCAGTCCCAGCCACGTCGCCACCGTGGCGCGCCTGCCTGACCTGCTCGCCGGCCTGCGCGGCGACCGCTTCCTGGATCTCACCGTGGTCGGCCGGTCGCATCAGCGCGCGGTCCGCTTCCAGCGCGAGGGTCGCGGCGCTGCTGGCGAGGCGCTGGCGCAGCGGTTCGACCGCGAAGCCAATGGCACCTGGATCCAGGTGCAGCCACAGGCGCGCGCCGTCGACCAGCTCGCCGTCGACCGCCTGGTGCGCGCGCTGTGCCAGGCGCGGGCGCTGTCGGCGCATCTGGTGGACGCCGACGACCGTGCGCGAGTCGCTGCCCAGATCGCCGCTGCCGAGCTGACCGTCGCCCTGCGCTTCGCGGCCAAGCCGTCGGCCAAGGCCGACGATGCGGTCGACCTCGACGAGACGGTGGCGCAGGATCTCGGCCTGGCATTCGTCCGCGCCGGCGAGTCGTCAACCGGGTCGTGGACCGCCTACGAATCCACCGGGACGCGGGCGTGGGTGGTCGACGCCGACCTGGTCGAGACCCTGCGCGCCAGCGTCGACGATCCGGTGGTGTTGCCGGTGGCTGCGACGCTGGTTGGCCGCATCGAGTTCACCTTCACGCGTGCCGGGGGTCGCGATCCTGCCGACAGCTACAGCCTGCTGCGCCGCGGCGACGGCTGGGTGGCGCTGCGCAAGGGTGTGCCGGCCGACGCGGCGCGGCCGGCCAAGGACATCGAGGTGCGCCGGCTGTTCCGCCTGCTCGGCACCCTGCGCGCCGAGGCGGTGGTGCCGCCGGGGCCGGGGGTCGGCCGCATCGCCGGCGAACACCTGGCCGGCACGCTGTTCTGCGAGCTGCCCGGCCTTGAAGGCGACCATGAGCGCCTGACCGTCGAGATCGGTGTGACCAGCAACGGACGCGCCACCCTGCATACGGAATCGTCGCGGCAGGCGCAGGCCGGCATCGGTCGCGGCGAAATCGCCGCCGGCGATGCGCTCGAACTGCTGCCGCCCTACGAACGCTTCGTCGAAGCGGTTGCCACGCCCGCAGCCAAGCCGTGAAACGGTCGGGCGGCACGGACGGCACGGGCGCGCACGCCGGCCGCAACCTTCGTCATGAGGTCATGGCCGCCCTCACCGGGGCCGGCCTGGCGCCGCTGCATCGGCTCGGTCAGAACTTCATGGTCGACGCCCGTGCCCTCGACCGCCTGATCGCAGAATTGGCGCTGTCGCCTGGCGAACGCGTGGTCGAGGTCGGACCGGGAACCGGCGTGCTGACCGCCCGCCTGCTCGCCGCCGGAGCCACGCTGCTGGCGGTGGAACTCGACCGCGGTCTGGCGGCGCTGATCGGCGCGCGCTTCGCCGGCCAGACGCTGACCCTCGAACACGGCGACGCCCTCGACGGCAAGAGCCGGCTGCATCCCGTCATCAACGCCTTCGCGCGGCAGCCGTGGAAACTCGGCGCCAATCTGCCGTATGACGTCGCCATCCCGGTCTTGCTGAACGCCGCCAGCCTGGTGGCGCCCGAACTGCCGCCGGCGCTGGCGGTGGTCACCGTGCAGTGGGAAGCGGCGCAGCGGCTGGTGTCGCGTCCGGGGCAGGATGCCTGGGGCGCCTCGGCGGCGGTCCTGCAGGCCGCGGGTGAACCGACGCTGGTCTGCCGGCTGCCGCCGCACGTCTTCCACCCGCGTCCACGCGTCGACAGCGCCATCCTGCGCTGGGTGCCGATGCGCGCCCTGCCCGCTGGCTTCCCGGCATGGTGCCGGCGGGTGTTCGCGGCGCGGCGCAAGGTGCTGCCCGGAGCCCTGCGCGACGCCGGCCATCCCCGTGTGGCGGGCGAAGCCGCCTGCCGGGCCTGCGGTCTTGATCCCGCCCGGCGCCTGGAAACCCTCCACCCCGCCGAGCTGGTGGCGCTGCACGCCGCGCTGGCCGAGGCTGATCAGAAACCTGAATAGAGCACGCACGCACTGGTGCTTGGATACCCGACCGTCATGCGCTTCAGCCTCATCATCGCCGGCCTGATCGCCGCCATCGTCGGCCTGTACGTGGTGGTGGCGCGCCGGCCCGCCGGGAATGGCCAGGCCACGACGCCGGTGGTGACGCCGGCCGCGTCCGACCGTTCGCCGGTGGTGGCCACGGTCGATGGGACGGTGATCAGGCTGCGCCAGCTCGAAGACGAACTGCTGCGTCGCGAGGGCCGCGAAGCGCTTGAGGAACTCGTACGGCAGCAGGTCAAGCTCATCGATTGGAGCGGTCTGCTGCGTGACGAGGCGGTGGTGGTGGCCATGCCCGGCCTGCGCCTGACCCGCGGCGACCTGCTCAAGTCGCTCGCCGACCAGCAGCGCCGGATGGTCTCCGAGATGATCGAGATCGAAGCTGCCGAGCAGGTGCTGCGTCGCGACGGCATCGTGGTCGACCAGCCGTTGGTCGACGCCGAACTGCGGCGCATGCGCAGCCGGCTGTCGCGCCGGGTCGGCGACCACACCCAGATCGATCTCGAGACCATGGTCCGCCAGGAGAAGAGCATGGGCCTGGACGAATTCATGAAGGATCGCGGCTTCCGCACCCTGGTGGTGGGCGTGCGCGCGTTGGCCGAGAAGCATCTCGCCACCCGCGCCAGCGACGACGAACTGCGCAAGGTCTTCGCCGCCAACCGTGCGCGCTATCACCTGCCCGATGCGGTCGACCTGTCGGTGATCCACATCCCCTACCGTCCGGCTGAGGAGGCCGGCGTGCCCGGCACTTTGAATGCACAGACGAGCAAGGACCTCGAACGCGCCGAGCGCGCGCGCCTGTCCCAGGTGTTCGATCTGCTCCATGGTCAGCTCAAGGCCGACCCCAAACGCTTCGGCATGCTCTGGCGCAACTACGCGCGCAGCTACGAGAAGGACGCCGACGAGGAAGGTCGCATCGGCTGGGTGCGTCGTGACGGCAGCCGCGACACCCCCGGGGCGCGCACGCTCGACCGCAACGTGATGTCGATCGCCTTCGCCTGCGCCGGGCCGTTCCCGCAGATGCTGCCGCCGATCTCCCACGACAAGGGCATCGACCTGCTGATGGTGCATGGCCGACGGGTGGCGCAGGATCCCGAATTCGCGGCGGTGCAGGCCAAGGTGCGCGCGGACTGGATCGAGGAACGGCTCGATCCCACGGTGAAGCAGTTGCGCACCCTGATCGCGCAGAACTCTCACGCGGTGGCGCAAAGCGATGGCAGCTTGCGCATCGGCACCGCCACCATCAGCGCCAACCGCATCGCGGCGGAGGTCCTTGGCCGGCACGGCGCCGCCGAGGCGCAGCGTCAGGTCAGCGAACGTCTGATCGCTCTCGACTGGGCCGGACTCGGCGACGACACCGTGCTCGCGGACATGGGTGCGTGGTCGGTGCGCCGCGGCCAGCTCGCCGCGATGCTGCTGGCGGACAAGGGCGCCCAGGTGCGTGAGGACCTGATCAACTTCGTCGCCCTCGACCGCGGCTTCGTCAAGTTGGGCGTGGTCATCGATCGGGCGGCCCAGGACGCCGCCATCGCCGTCCTCGAACACCAGTACCGCGCCAGCGCAGAGTCCGCGAAGATCTCCTTCCGCGATTACGTCCGCCAGACCCAGGGCGCCAGCGTCGAGGAATTCATGCGTCAACCCGCCTTCCGTCTGCTCGCTGGACTGCACATCCTGGTCGAGCGCGCCGCTCGCGCCGAGTTCGATGAGGACCGGCTCAAGGAGACCTTCGCGCAGCGCGCCGAGCTCTTCAATGTCAGCGCCGCTGTCGATCTCGCTGTGGTCTTCCTGCCGCTGGCGCGTCAGGCCGGCAAGGATGGACGGCTGCTGCCGGTCGCCGACAGCGCCCGCAGCGCCCTGGCCGAACGCATCCGCGTGCTGCACGACGAGCTGCGTTCCGGCAAGCGCACCCTGGCGCAGGTGTGGCTGGAGCACGGCCGCCAATTCGACGCCTACGAGGCTCCAGGTGGCCGGCTGGGCTGGGTCGATCGTGCCGGCAAGCGCGAGACCGGCCGCACCTCGGCGCCAGTACCCAAAGCTGTGGTCGAATGTGCCTTCTCGGCGAAGGGCCCCTTCCCCATGCTGCTGCCGCCGCTGATCGAGGACGCCGGCGCCACCTTGATCGAGGTGCAAGCACGTCGCGACGACCATCGCCCGAGCTTCGCTGAGGCGCGCGAGCGTGTCCTGCGCGAGCTGATGATGAGCACGTACGAGCAGCGCGGCGAACGCGTCCGCGCCGACCTGCGCCGCCAGGTCGAGGTCGACTACGGCACCATCGGCCTGATGGAGATCGTCGACGAACGTCGGAAGACCCTGGGTGGGACGAGGAAGGCGCCGTAGGGGCTCGCGCAGGGCGCGAAGGGGACGCAGGGCGCGAAGGGGGCGAAGGGGCGCGCAGGGCGCGAAGGGGGCGAAGGGCGCGAAGGGGGCGAAGGGGGCGAAGGGGGCGAAGGGGGCACGATTCCAGGGAGTCCGCTGCACTCGGGAAGCACTCTCACCCCAGCGGCGTCCTCCCGGCACGCGCTTTCCTCCCTTCGCGCCCTTCGCGCCCGCCTCCCTCCCCGTCTCCATCACACACTCGTCGTAACCTCGCTGCCCGCTTGGGTTGCTGGCGGACCGCCCAGCGGGCAAAACTGGTCACGCGTGGGGGACGGCCAATGACCATCGACATGAACAAGCTGCTGGAGATCTGCCTCGCGCAGGGCGCGTCGGACATCCACATCTCGGTGGGTCGACCGCCCAGCTTCCGTATCCACGGCGGCATCAAGGCGCTGAACGTCCCGGCGCTGACCGGCGATGACACCGCGATGCTGATGAAGCAGATCACGCCCGAGCGTGGCCAGACCGAGATCGCCGAGGTGGGCTCCACCGATTTCGCCATCGGCTACTTCGACAAGGCGCGCTTCCGCGTCAGCGCCTTCAAGCAGAAGGGGCGCATGGCCATGGTGCTGCGGCTGATCCCGTCGCGCATCCTGACCTTCGAGCAGATCGGCCTGCCGCCGTTCGTCAAAGATCTGTGCATGCGGCCGCGTGGCATGATCCTGGTCACCGGTCCCACCGGCTCGGGCAAGTCGACCACCCTGGCGACGATGATCGACTTCATCAACCAGGAATCCGACGGGCACATCATCACCATCGAGGACCCGATCGAGTACTACCACGAGCACAAGAAATGCGTGGTCAACCAGCGCGAGGTCCACGTCGACGTCTCCGGATTCGGCGAAGGTCTGCGCCGCGCCCTGCGTGAAGACCCCGACGTCATCCTGGTCGGTGAAATGCGCGATCTCGAGACCATCTCGGCCGCGATCACCGCCGCCGAGACCGGTCACCTGGTGTTCGGCACCCTGCACACCACCGGTGCCGGGCGTTCGGTCGACCGCATCATCGATGCCTTCCCGACCAATCAGCAGGAGATGATCCGCACCCAGCTCGCCGGCAACCTGATCGCGGTGATCTCGCAGGCGCTGGTGCCCAAGGCCGACGGCAAAGGCCGCGCAGCGGCTTTCGAATTGATGCTGATGAACCCGGCGATCTCCAATCTGATCCGTGAGAACAAGAGCTATCGCATCGACTCGACCATCCAGACCAGCGCCCACCAGGGCATGATCCTGCTCGACGACTGGCTGTTCCGGCTGTACCAGCAGGGCACTATCAACTTCGCCGACATGATGGCCTACGCCAAGGACGTCAACTTCCTGCAGAAAAAGGTGCAGGAGGGCGGCGGACCGGATGCGGCTGCCGCTGGAGCCAAGTCGAAAGAGCCGGGCTGAGATGACAGACCACGGACCAAAGGGGCAGGAGTGACGGTCATGAAATCGGGCGGTGTCGATGCCAAGGATCTGCTGAAGAAGCTCTACGAGATGGACGAGGTCGACCAGATCCTCGCCAACCTCATCTATAAGAACCATCGCAAGAACAACCTCGATATCGTCGAGGCGTGCGTTGAAGGCGGCGTGCGCGAGGACGCGGTGCTCTACGCGGTGGCCAACCTGCTTGGCCTGGAGATGGTGCAGTTGCACGGCATGGATCTGCCGAGCACCCTGCTCGAGCAGGTTCCCGCCAACGTCGCCAACTCGTACCGCATCATCCCGGTCGATCTGCGCGATGGCGTGCTCACCATCGCCACCTCCGATCCTGACAACCTCGCCGCCCTCGACGACCTCAAATGGATGCTCAAGGTCAAGACGCTGAAGCCGGCGCTGACCTCGGAGAGCGCCATCGTCGAGGCGCTGGAGAAGTACTACGCCCAGGCCCAGGGCGACATCGGCAAGATCAAGGATGAGCTGGCGAGCCAGTACCAGAACGACTCCACCATCGATGCCTCGAACGTCACCAGCTTCGAGACCTTCAACCTGGAGGATCTCAAGGGCTTCGATGGCAGCGACGTCAACGCCGCCGCCGAATCGGCGCCGGTGCGCAAGTTGCTGAACCTGATCATGCTGACCGCGGTCAAGGCGCAGGCCTCGGACATCCATTTCGAGCCGTTCGAAGCCGAGTTCAAGGTGCGCAACCGCATCGACGGCGTGCTCTACGAGATGATGCCGGTGCCGAAGAACCTCTCCGGCGCCCTGGTCGCGCGCATCAAGGTGATGTCGCACCTCGACATCGCCGAACGGCGCATGCCCCAGGACGGCAAGATCCTCGTCCGCGTCGGCGACCGCGAGGTCGATCTGCGCGTGAGCTGCCTGCCGACCATGTTCGGCGAGTCGGTGGTGATCCGCATTCTCGATCGCAACGTGGTCAATCTTGATCTCGACAAGGTCGGCTTTCCCGACGATCTGCTCACCACCTTCCGCGAGATCATCCAGAAGCCGAACGGCATCGTGGTGGTGACCGGTCCGACCGGCTCGGGCAAGACCACCACGCTCTACGCCGCCCTCAGCGCGGTGAACGAGGAGGGGGTCAAGATCATCACCACCGAGGATCCGGTCGAATACGAGATCCAGGGCCTGATCCAGGTGCCGATCGACGACGAGATCGGCAAGACCTTCGCGCACTGCCTGCGCTCGATCCTGCGCCAAGACCCCGACATCATCCTGGTCGGCGAGGTGCGCGATCGCGACACCGCGCAGATCGCCATCCAGGCGTCGCTCACCGGCCACCTCGTCTTCACCACCCTGCACACCAACGACGCGCCCACCGCCATCACCCGCCTCATCGACATGGGCATCGAGCCGTTCCTGCTCGCCGCCACCATTGAGACCATCCTCGCCCAACGCCTGGTGCGTACCGTCTGCCTGAAGTGCAAGACGCCCTACCAGCCCAGCGAGGAGGAACTGATGAACCTCGGCATCCGCTCGCGCGATGTCTCCAGCCAGCGTTTCTACTACGGCAAGGGCTGCGAGACCTGCAAGAACACCGGCTACAAGGGGCGCACGGCCCTGTTCGAGATGCTCCAGATCAACGACACCGTGCGCGATCTCGTCCTCAACAAGGCCTCGGCCAACCAGATCCGTTCGACCGCCCAGCGCCAGGGCATGCGCACCCTGCGCGACAGCGGCATCCAGAAGATCTTCGCCGGATTGACCACCATCGAAGAGGTGGTGCGCGAAACGTTGGCGGTCGAGGACTAGCAGGCTGCTGTTCTTCAGCCGCCTGCTTGGGCTCGCTGGGCTCGCCGTCCGCGGGTTTGCAGGTCGGAGACGTGAAACGAAAACGATACGCGTTGGGATGGTTTCCCCGTGTTCGTCGAATGCGCCAAATCTCTGCGTGTAGCGAACACCTCCATCGACACGGTCGATGATTCGATGAGGAATGCCTTGCTGCCGAACGTCCTGAAAGCTACCGTTCACGGCCAGCACGCGCGCTGAACCTGCTGTATCCACCGTCTCGACCTCGCCGGAGCTCCCATGGCCGTTTTCGCCTTCAAGGCCCATGACAAGCGCACCAACAAGGAGGTCTCGGATTCGATCGAAGCCGGTTCCGAGGTCGAGGCCATCGCCTCGATCAAGCGGCGCGGCCTGCTGCCCATCGAGGTCAAGGCGCACCGTGGCAAGGCCAAGGCCGAGAGCGCCGGTGGCGTCGAGAAGCGCTCCTGGCTTGGCGGCTCGGTCAAAGCCAAGTCGGTCACCCTGTTCACCCGCCAGCTCAGCACCCTCCAGGACGCCGGCCTGCCGATCGTGCAGTCGATGCAGATCCTCACCGACATGCAGCGTCCAGGCGCGTTCCGCTCGGCGCTCGGTCGCGTCACCGAAGACGTGCAGAGCGGTCAGATGCTCAGCGAGGCGATGTCGCGCTTCCCCAAGATCTGGGATCGTCTCTACACCAACCTGGTCAAGGCCGGCGAGGCCGCCGGTGCCCTCGACGTCATCCTCCGCCGCCTCGCCGAGTTTCGCGAGAAGGCGCAGAGCCTGAAGAAGAAGGTCATCGGCGCGATGATCTATCCGACCGCGGTGCTCACCATCGCCTGCGGCATCCTTAGCTTCATCATGGTGGTGATCGTCCCCAAGTTTCAGACCATCTTCAAGGATCTCGGCATCCAGTTGCCGGCGATGACCGAGATGCTCATCGATTTCAGCAGCTTCATGTCCGAGTGGTGGTGGGCGCTGATCATCGCCATCGTCGGCCTGATCATTGGCGGCAGGCTGTTCAAGGGCACTGAGAAGGGCGCCGCCATCATCGACCGCATCGTGCTGCGCATCCCGGTGCTGGGCGGCATCCTCAAGAAGAGCGCGGTGGCGCGTTTCACCCGTACGCTGGGAACGCTGGTGACCTCGGGTGTCAGCTTCCTTGACGCGCTCGACATCACCAAGGCGGCCACCCCGAACATCGTCGTGCGCAATGCCATCCAGGAGGTCCGCGACTCGGTGAAGGAGGGCGAGACCATCAATGAGCCCTTGAAGCGCTCGGGCGTCTTCGACGACATCGTGGTCAACATGATCAAGGTCGGTGAGGAGACCGGCGAGCTGGACAAGATGCTGATCAAGATCGCCGACACCTACGACGAGGAGGTCGACGCCGCCGTCGCGGCGATGATGTCGCTGCTCGAACCCCTGCTCATCATCTTCATGGGTACCGCGGTCGGCTTCATCGTCATCGCGCTGTTCCTGCCCCTGATCAAGATCATCGAACAGCTCGGCCAGCAGCAGTAGCCAGCGCCGAGGGACGCCGGCACGCCGCACGGATCGACTCCGCGCGGCGTCGCCGTTTCCATGCCCAGCGAGGCCGCTACAGTCCTGCCCCTCGCCGGGGGTCTCATGTCGTTGTCGCTGCGCACCAACCGCCTGCACGCCGTCCGCACCGGTCCAGTGGTGATCGTGGTCATGGATGGCGTCGGCCTGGGTCCCGACTATCCCGGCAACGCCGTCGCCGCTGCCCGCAAGCCGACGCTCGACCGTTTGATGCGCGATCATCCCTGGAAGCGCCTGGCGGCGCACGGCACGGCGGTGGGCATGCCGTCCGACGCCGACATGGGCAACAGCGAGGTCGGTCACAACGCCCTCGGAGCCGGTCGCGTCTTCGATCAGGGCGCCAAGCTGGTGCGACAGGCCATCGCTGACGGCGACCTGGAGCGCGGCGCCGGGTGGCGTGCAGTGGTGGCCAACTGCCTGGTCAAAGCCTCGACCCTGCACCTGCTCGGTCTGCTCTCCGACGGCAACGTCCACAGCCACATCGACCACCTCAAGGCGCTGGTTCTCGCCGCCAAGGCCGCCGGTATCGCCAAGGTCGCCGTCCACGCCCTGCTCGACGGCCGCGACGTCGGCGAGACCTCGGCGCTCGACTACACCGAACCCTTCGAAGCGTGGATTGCCGGTGTCGATCCCGCCTATGGCGTCGCTTCGGGCGGCGGTCGCATGCAGATCACCATGGATCGCTACGAGGCGGACTGGGCAATGGTCGAGCGCGGCTGGCGCACGCACGTCCTCGGCGAGGGCCGCTGTTTTCCGTCTGCCAGCGCGGCGGTTCGCGCGCTGCGCGCCGACCGGCCCGGCGTCATCGACCAGGATCTTCCGGCGTTCGTGGTCGGACATGGTGGGCGGCCATTCGCGCCGGTGGTCGATGGCGACAGCGTGGTGCTGTTCAACTTCCGCGGTGACCGCGCGGTCGAGATCTCCAAAGCGTTCACCGGCCTGCCGGTGCCCTTCGATCGCGTGCGCCAGCCGGCGGTGTGCTATGCCGGGATGATGACCTACGACGGCGACACCGATCTGCCGCCGCGCATCCTGGTCAAACCACCGGTCATCGACCGCACCATGGGCGAATACCTGGTCGGCGCCGGTGAACGCATCCTGGCCTGCTCCGAGACCCAGAAGTTCGGCCACGTCACCTATTTCTGGAACGGCAACCGCAGCGGCTATCTCGACGCCGCTCTGGAGCGCTACATCGAAGTCCCGTCCGACCGCGTCAGCTTTGAGGAACGGCCGTGGATGAAGGCGGCCGAGGTCACCGACGCCACCATCGCCGCCTTGCGCGCGGCTGCCGCAGCCGGCAAGCCCTTTGGACTGGCGCGCATCAACTACGCCAACGGCGACATGGTCGGCCATACCGGCCATTTCGAGGCCACCCGCATGGCGGTCGAGGCAGTCGATCTCTGTCTTGCCCGCCTGCTGCCCGCCGTCGCGGCGTTGGGTGGCACGGTCATCGTCACTGCCGATCACGGCAATGCCGACGAGATGTACGAGACCGACAAGAAGGGCCAGGTCCGCGTCGAGAACGGCCGCCCCAAGGCCAAGACCAGCCACACCCTGAATCCGGTGCCGGCGATCATCGTCGATCCGTCCACCACCCCGGCCTGGGAGTTTGATCCCGCGGTGGCCAATCCCGGTCTGGCCAACCTCACCGGCACCGCCTTGTTCCTGATGGGGTACCAGCCACCGGAGGGTTACGTGCCCAGTCTGGTGCGCCTGCGCGGCTGATCGGACACGCTTCCACCAGTCGGCCCGCAGCCCGGCTCAAGGTGTCCCCCCAGCGCTACGGACGCGCCTTTCGATGCATCGACCAGCTTGCCAGACGGTGCAGTCGTGGGGTAGGCTTCGCGTTGCACCCCGATTGGCAGGCCGAGATGACCACCGTCACCACCCACGATCCGCTGACCCTGGAAGTCCTGGAGGGCAACATCCGGCTCCTGGCCGACAAGGAGCGGCTCGAGCTCGATAAGAGCAAGCTCGAGGAGATCGGGCGGTTGAAGACCGAGTACCTGGCCAAGGTCAGCCATGACCTGCGCACCCCGCTCAACAGCATCATCGGCTTCTCCGACCTGCTGATGGCGGATGCCGGTGGCGAGCTGGCCAAGAAGCACGTCGATCTGGTCGCTGCCATCCTGCGCAACGGCCAGTCGCTGCTGTGCCTGATCAACGATCTGCTCGACCTCGCCAGTCTTGAATCTGGCCGCCTGACCCTGCGCCGCGACCGGGTGGCGCTGACCACCCTGCTGGACGATCTGCGTGCCGCCACCGAGCCGACCCTGACCGCGGCCAAGCTGACCGTGGTCTGGCCCGATCCGGGCAGCCTGGCGGGTCAGTCCGCCGCGGTCGATCGCCGTCGCCTGCTTCAGGCCCTGGTCAACCTGGTCGACAACGCGCGCAAGTACACCCCCCCCGGTGGGCGGGTGCTGGTGACCATGCAGGCTGATGGCGACGGCGCCACCTTCGTCGTCAGCGACACCGGTCCGGGCATCCCCGAGGAGGATCGCGAACGCGTGTTCACCTCCTTCGTGCAGCGGCCGCTGCCCGGCCGCCAGCCCAGCGGTGTCGGCCTCGGCCTGGCCATCGTGCGCGGCATCGCCGAACTGCATGGCGGCAGCATCGATCTGGACAGCGGACCCCAGGGATCACGCTTCACCTTGCGCTGCCCGACGGCGCGGGAGTGACGTCATGAGCGATCCGGTAGCGGAAGTCGACACCGTGCATCCGCGCCTGCTGGTGGTCGAGGACCAGCTCAGCTTGCGCGAGCACATCACCGAGACCCTGCACGATCTCGGCGACGGCGTCACCGTCGACAGCGCTGCCGATGGGATCGAGGCGCTGGCGCGCATCGCCGCCGCCCCACAGCCCTACCAGTTGCTGGTCTGCGACATCTGCATGCCGCGCCTGGATGGCGAAGGTCTGCTGGCTGAACTGCGCAAGCGCGCTTATCCGGCCGCGGTGGTGATGCTCACCGCCCTCGACCAGGACGAGGTCGTGCTGCGCTGTCTGCGGCTGGGTGCGTGCGACTACCTGGTCAAGCCGGTCACCATCGACGACCTGCTCACCGCCGCCTCCAACGCCTTGCAGCACATGCCGCGGCTGAGTTCCAGTCTCGAGGTCGAGTACGACCCGCACGGCTGGTTCGAAGTCTCGGGCAGCAGCGACCACGCCGTGCTCTACAAGTTCCGCCGCTTCCTCGGCCTGCTCGAACGCTTCCGCATCGCCGAACCCGCAGCCAGCGAGATCCGCCTCGCCCTCGAAGAGCTTGGCCGCAATGCCATCGAATGGGGCAACGCCAACGATCCCGGCAAAAAGGTGACCTTCGGCTGCCGCATCCTGCCCGGCAAGATCATCGTCTACATCGAGGATGAAGGATCCGGCTTCAAACCCGACGACATCCCCGATCCCAGCATCGATCCGATCGAACACATCAAGCACCGCCGCGACATGGGCAAGCGCATCGGCGGGTACGGCATCCATCTCATCCGCAACATCATGGACAAACTGATCTATAACGCGCGCGGCAACCGCGCCGTGGCGATCAAATATCTCGACAAGCCCGGCGCCTTGTCCGTCGCTGCGATCAGCGATCGGGCGACGCCGACCTGATCGCGCAGCGCTCGGCAGCCGCTATCGCAGGAGTCGCAAGTCCGTAAAGCGCAGCCGCTTCCCGTGGGCGCAGCCGGACGCGTTCCTGTGTGGCACGCATGCACCAATGTCATGTGCGGCGCCTTGTCAAGACCCTCATCTCGATCAAGCTGCCGCCCAGCCTGCCAACGTCATCACCACCCTTCGGGAGCCCGTGACGCCATGACCCGCCGCATCCGCTTTCTGCTCGCTGTGATCGCTGTTCCCGCCATGGCGCTGACCGTCGGTGGTTGTTCCGATGGCTACGACCCGGCTCCGGGCAACTACGGTGCGAACGACGGCGCCCAGGTGCTCGCGCAGGGCACGGGCGCCCCGGCGGCCGGCACCGTTCCCGTTGCTCCGCCGCCGGCTGCTGCCGGTGGCGGTGGGGCCGCTCCGCCGCCGGTCTTAGGCGGCGGCGGATTCCCGTACCCCAAGGCCAATCAGTAACTGATTGATCGAGGTCAGACAGCCACCCGTTGCCGTCAGTTGACGGCAACGGGTTTGTCGTTTCTGGGCTGCCCTTTACCGGGTGCGACCCGCGGATAGGAGCAGCGACGGCTGCGCATGTCCGTCCTGCTCATCACTGGTCCGCACCAGAGCGGCAAGTCGCACGGCCTGTGGCGGCGTCTGCGTGCGGAGCCTCTGGGCCAGGCGGTGTTGCTCACCCCCACCGGAGGCGGTCGGGCGCTGGTCCGCCAAACCGTGGCCTGGAACGGTCCCGGCCTGCTGCCACCCGTCCTGTCGTTGACCGAACTGGTCGACCAGTTGGCCGCGACCGCTGGCGATGACACCGCCGCCCTGTCGACCAGCCAGGCTGCCCACCTGCTGGCCCCGTGGTGCCGTGCGCACCTCACGGACACGCCCTGGGCAGAAGTGTCCTCCTTTCCCGCCACGGCTCGCGAACTCGCCGAGCTGTGCCGACGCCTGGACGCGGCGCAGATCGCCGACGATGACCTTGTCGCAGCCGCTCGGTCGGCAGCCGACGATGCGCGCTTCGCCGGCGAGGTCGCGGCCATCGTCGCGGCCCGTCGGCATCTGACCGCCGCCGCCGCCCGCCATGGTCTGGCCACAGCTGGCGCGCGCCTGGCAAGGCTCGTCGTCCAGGCGGCCCTGCCCTGGTCGGTGCTCTACGCCGATGACCTGATCAGCCTCGACGCGGTGGAGTTGGCGCTGCTGGCATCGGTGGCGCGCGATCGCCGGCTGGTCATCGCGGCGGTCGACGACCCGCGCCTGGGCGACGGCGCCCTGGTGCACCGTCTGCGCCGGCTCTTCCCCGACGCGGTCGAGGAACGCCTGGGCGCCTGCCATCCCGCCAGCGGTCATGCCGCCGGTCCGCGCGCGTTGCTCGCTGATGCCCTGCGTGGCGAGACCGTGCTGCCGGCCGATGGCGTCGGGCGGTATCGGTACCGTGATCCCATCCACGCCGGTCGCGCCATCGCCGCCTGGCTGCGCGGCGCCGGGGTGGCGCCGGGCGAGGCCACGCTCTATCTGCGCGCCGCCGACAGCGATGGCCTGGCCGTGGCCGATGCCCTCGCCGGAGCCGACGTGCCGGTGGTCGGCAGCTTCCGGGTGCCGTGGGCGTCCACCGCCGGTGGCGGACGGTTCTTCGCCCTGGCGGCGTGGTGCCGGCTGCCGGACTGGGTGAACTTCTGCGCGTTGTGCGCGCGCCTGGCCGGCGCTGGCGACGAGACCGGTCCGCCTGAGCCGCTCGCCGATCTGATCGAGCCCTTCCGCAATGAGCGCCCCGCCGCCGTCCTGGTCCGCCTGCGCGCAGCCATGGTCGACGGCGCGATCGGAGCGCACTGGCGCTGGGACGAGGCCGAACGCAGCCGGCCGCGTCTGGCCGCGCTGGTCGCCTGGCTCGAATCCTGGTACCTCCGGCTGACCCTGCCGGGCGACCACTGGAGCGAACGTCTGCACGCGGGCTGCGCGATCATCGACTGCGGTGAACCGGCGGCGACGGTGCTGGCGCAATTGGCCGCCATCGAACGGCTAGGTACGCCGGACGCGCTCCTGGTCGCGGAGCAGATGGCGGCGCAGACCGTCGACGTGCGCCGTGGGGATGGCCTCGATCCGGCGCACGCGCTGCTGGTGGTCGATGCGGTGCGTGGCCGTAGCGATCCGCGCCCGGTGGCGATCCTGCACGGTCTTGAGCATGGCCGATGGCCGGTGGCGGTGCGTCGGCCCGGACTGTTCGATGGCGCCGCCCGCCGTCGCCTGGCCGTGCAACTCGGCCCTGACCGCGATCCCTTCGACGAGGCCGGCCAGCGTTCCGGCGAGGTCGCGGCCTTCCTGGCGGTGGTGGCGCGCGGCACCCGTCAGGTCGTACTCGGCATCCCCTGTGGCGACCGTCAGCCGTCGCCGTGGCTGGTGGCGATCGCCGGCCAGCTCGGCTGGGACAGCGAGCGGCTGCGCGCCGACGCCGACGGCGAAGCGGTGGCCGGCGCACCGCTGAGCCCCGATGACAGCCAAGGCGGGCACGAACACGCGTTGTGGGGCGTGCCGCGCCAGTCGATCTCCTTCGCCTTCCGCGCGCCGCCGCAGCCGCTCGACCTGCGACCGTCGCAGCTCGGCATGCTGCTCGCGGATCCGTTCCTGCTCTACGCTGAACGCCTCGGCCTGCCTGGCCCGCTCCACGACGATCGCCATCTGCGCCTGGGTCGCGAGGTCCACGCCATCCTCCACGCGGTCGTCGCCGCTCATCCCACCGATGCGCCACGCTGGGCCGACGCCGCCGAACAGCCGCTGCACGAGTGGGTGCTCAGCGAGAGCGATCCCCTGCATCGCCTGCGCCGCGCCCGCCTGGTCGTGGCCATCGGCGAGGCGCTCAGCGCCGAGGCGGCCCTGTGCCCGCCGGGCACGCGTGCGGCCACCGAAGAGCCCATCGCCTGCGCCATCGACGTCGCGCCAGGGCAGCGCTGGACGGCGACCGGCACCATCGACCGCCTCGACCGCCTGCCCGACGGCGGCTGCCGGGTGGTCGACTACAAGCTGGGCAACGTGGTCAGCCACTGGCAGGCGATCCAGGCCGACCGCGATGGGCAGTTGCCCGCCTACCTGCATGCGCTTGGTCCAGCGGTGGTGGCCGGGCACTACCGCGGACTGCGCGACGGCGGCATGGCCGGCTACCGTACCGCCGCCGCGTCGTGGCAGGGTAAGCGCGAGCTGGATCTCACCGACGAACTGCCCCGGCGCATCGCAGCGCTCGCCCAAGCGCTGGCCGACTGGTCCGCGGGCGCCCTCGTCACCGGCCCCGATCGCCACGCCGCCGCCAGTCCGTTGGCGCCGGTGGCGAGGCTGGACGAGGCGCGTCTCGATCTTGGCGACGGACCAGCCGACGATGGGGACGACGACTGATGCCCGCCGCAGCCTGGGCACGCTTCACCAGCGAGCAGTTGCGCGCCGCCCTGCTCATCGACCGGCCGGTGGTCGCACCCGCCGGGGCCGGCGCCGGCAAGACCGCGGTGATGGCGGTGCGCTACTGCGCCTGCCTGCTCGACCACGACCGCGACGGCCGACGCCTCGGTCCCGATCGCGTGCTCGCCATCGCCTTCACCCGCGAGGCCGCCGCCAACCTGCGCGCGCGCGTCGATCGCACGTTGCGCGCAGTGCTCACCAGCGGAGCGTTTCCCGGACCCGGCCCGGACGGCATCGCCGATCGTCCGCTCGCCGACGAGGCGCGCGCCCACCTCGCCACCTGCCTGGGCGAACTGCCGGCGGCGCCGATCACCACCTTCGACGGACTGTGCGTCGAACTGGTCGGCGAACACGCTGCCCGCCTCGGCCGCGATCCCGACCTGGCGCCGCCGGATGAGCTGGCCTGGTCGGCCTGCGCGGAGCGCGCCTGGCGGCGTCTGCGTGGTCAGGCGGTGGCCGCACGCGACGCGGACCTCATCGACCTGGTCACCGCCTGGGGCGAGGAGCGGCTGATCGGCATGGTCCGTCGACTCGCCGATCAGGCCGGTGCGCTGCCCGAGGCCGCGGTGCGCGCCGCCGCCAGCGATGCGCTGACCGCTCTGCGCACGCGGCGTCAGGACCAGCTCGACGAGGCCATCGCCGCTCTGGCGCAGGCGCGGGGGCTGGCCAGACGCGGCGTGCTGGGCGACGGCATCGCGGCCATCCCGCCGCAACCGGACGCTGATCCGCGCGCGCTGCGCGCATGGCTCGTGGCCGGCAACGGTCTGGTAATGACCGGCAACCGCGATGTCGCGCTCAAGGCCGCGGTCACGCGCCTGCGGATGGCGATCTGGCATCCCGCCAGCAAGAAAAGCCAGGCGCTCAACCGCGCCAGCCTGCTCGCGCTCGCGTACGGCGATGCCGAGGCCGAACGCGACCGCGTCCGGCGCGCCGAGCGTCTGGCTGCGGTGGTCGAACGCTTCCGCGTCCTGCGCGACGCCGAGGCCGAGACCGTCGGCATCGCCGGTTTCGCGCGGCTCGAAGCCGAAGCGCTGCGGCTGATCGCCGACCGCGCCACCCGGCGCGCGCTCGCTGGCCGCTTCGTCCACGCCCTGGTCGACGAGGCGCAGGATCTCAACCGTCTGCAATCCGCCCTGGCCGAGGCGTTGTCCGCCGAAGGCACGCGTTTGTTCGTGGTCGGAGATCACCGCCAGAGCATCTTCGGATTCCGCCACGCCGATCCCGCGGTGTTCAGCGGCTGGATCGCCGCCATCGCGGACGCGCCGCAGCGCTCGGCGGGCACGCGTCCACTGGGCGAGGTGGTGCCGCTGGCCCACAATTTCCGCAGTCATCCCGCCGTGGTCGACGGCATCGCCGCCATCTTCGGACAGCGCGAGTTCGCCAATCGCTTCGCGGTGGACGCCATCGTCGCGGGGTGCACCGCCGACCAGTTCGCCGGGGCTGGCCTGGTCGGCCTGTGGCAGGTCGACGCCGACCCGCAAGCACCCGATCTGTCGGCGGTGGAACGTACCGCCGCCTGGTGCGCGGCACGCATCGCCGCCGGCATCGCCGCCGGACGCTGCGCCGGTGACCACGCCATCGTGCTACGTGCGCGCACCCACATGCGCGCCTATGCGGTGGCTCTGGAACGGGTCGGCGTGCCCTACGACACCGACTTCCCCGGCGGTCTCTACGACAGCCAGGAATGCCACGATGTCGAAGCGCTGATGCGCCTGGCGGCCAGCCCGGGCGATCGGATGGCCTGGGCGGTGGCGCTGGGTGGGCCGTGGGGCGTCGCTGATCATCACGATCTCGCGCTGACCAGCGCGCTGTGCAGGAGTGGGCCCGGTGATGCGGCGGTGCAGATCGCCCTCACCCGTGATACCCGCCTGCCAGGGATCCTCGCTGAACTGCGCGGCCTGCTCGCCAGCGAAGGTGCCGCCGCTGCGGTGCGCGCGCTGGCGCGCTCGCCAGTGCTCGCCCGCCGCTACGCCGGGATGCCGCTGGCCCGACGGCGACTGGCCAATCTCGCCCTGCTCGCTGACGAGGAGCGATCGGCTGGCGCGCCGCTCGATGCCCACGCCCTGGTCGAACGCTGGCGCGAACGCCGCCGGTTGGGCGTCGACGCCGGCGAGGCGGCGGGCGAGGAGATCGGCGGCCGCGGCGTTCGCCTGATGACCATCCATGGCGCCAAGGGCCTGGAGTGGCCGGTGGTGTTGGTGCCTGGCCTGGAACGTGACTTCGGCTTCGAGCGCCGTGATCTCACGCTGCCGGTGCTGGGCCGCGCCGGTGCCCACGGTCTGGAACTGCTCTGCGGCCTGGGCGACGATGAACGTGAGATGGCGGGCGGTCGTGATCGCGAACCACCACCGCCGCTCGCTCTGCTGCTCGCGCGTGAGGACTTGCGCGCCCGGCTGCTGGCCGAAGAGGCACGGTTGCTCTACGTCGCCTGCACGCGCGCGCGCGCGGAGCTGCATCTGGTGTCAGCGCAGGCGCCGGTGATCGACGCGTCGCCGCGCCGGCCGGTGGACTGGCTTGCCGATCCCGCCCTCGCCGCAGCCGGCCTGATCTGGCGGCAGGTGGTCGCGCCGGAGGTCAGCGCCGTGGTTCCGCCGCCGCCGATGCGCTCGACGCTGCCGCCGCTGGCCAGCGCTGGTCCCGCCGCGACCACCCGACTGCTGGCGCTGACCGACCTGGTCGAACGCGTCGTGCCGGCGCCAGAGGTGACCGTCGGCGGCAGCGCCCGGCACCTCGCCCGCGCCGTGGGCACCGCCTGCCACCTCGCCCTGCGCCGGCACGGTCACGGCATGCCCGCCGCTGCCGCCAGCGCCGTGTTGGCGCCGTGGGCGGCACAGCTTGGTGACGCGCGCGCGCGCGCCCTCGCCGGCGCCCTCGCCGATCCCGGACTGGTTCCGGGCTACTGGGCGGCAAGCCGACGGCTGCACGAACAGCCCGTGGTTGGCGCGATCGCCAGCGGCCTCCTCGTCTCCGCCCAGATCGACCTGCTCATTGAGGATGCCGACGGGAGCTGGCGGCTGTTCGACTACAAGAGCGGCGCCGCCGTCGACGGCCCGGCCGCCCGCATGCAGGTGCGCTGCTACGCCGGGTTGTGCGCCGGCCTGCTGCCCGGCCCGCTCACCGGCGCCTGGCTGGTCGATCTCGAACGGCGGTCCCTGGTCGCCGTGCCGATCACCGACGCCGACCTCACCGACGCCTGGCAACATCTGCGCCAGGCGGCTTGCCAGGAGCTGACCGTAGCCAAGGATCCCGCGTCGATGGACGCACGCCCCATGCCTCAGCCGATCCCGTCCTTCGCGCCCGCGGACCCGCGCACTTTCGGACCGGGGACCGGCACGTGAGGATCGCCATCTTCGGCACCGGCTACGTCGGCCTGGTCACCGGCACCTGCTTTGCGGAGATGGGCAACCAGGTCGTCTGCGTCGACGTCGATGCCGGCAAGATCGCGCGCCTGTCTCGTGGCGATCTGCCGATCCATGAGGCCGGCCTGCACGAACTGCTCGATGAGAACCTGCGCGCCCACCGCTTGCGCTTCACCACCGCGGCGGCCGATGCGCTCAAAGAGGCCGAGGTCGCCTTCATCTGCGTGGGCACGCCGATGTCATCTACCGGCGAGGCCGATCTCTCCTTCGTCGAATCGGCGGCGCGCGCCATCGGCGCCGCCATCAGTCAGGACTGCCTGGTGGTGACCAAGAGCACGGTGCCGGTGGGCACCGCGCAGCGCGTGCGCGGCTGGGTCGACGAGGAACTCGCGCGGCGCGCATCCACGCTGACCTGCACGGTCGCTGCCAATCCCGAATTCCTCAAGGAAGGCTCGGCGGTCGAGGACTTCATGAAGCCCGACCGCGTCGTGGTCGGCGTCGACAGCGCGCGCGCCGAGGCCTTGTTGCACGACCTCTATGCGCCGTTCATCCGCAACGGCCTGCGCTTCTACACCATGGACATCCGCTCCGCCGAGATGACCAAGTACGCGGCCAACGCCATGCTCGCCACCAAGATCTCATTCATCAACGAGATCGCCGACCTCTGCGAACGCCTCGGCGCCGACGTGCGTCAGGTGCGCCTGGGGGTGGGATCCGACCAGCGCATCGGCATGCAGTTCCTCCATCCCGGCGTCGGTTACGGCGGCAGCTGCTTTCCCAAGGATGTGCGCGCACTGATCCATTCCGCCGAGGTCAGTGGCGCCACCGCCGAGCTGCTCCGCGCCGTCGATGCGGTCAACCAGCGCCAGAAGCGCGCGCTGCAACGCAAGTTGGCCGCCTGGTGCGAACTCACCGGTCGCCGCCTCGCCGACCTGACGGTGGCGGTGTGGGGCCTGGCGTTCAAACCCAACACCGACGACGTGCGCGAGGCGCCCGCCATCGACCTGGTGCGCGACCTGTGCGCCGCCGGTGCGACCGTGCGCGCCCACGATCCCAAGGCCGGCGCGCAGGCGGCCAAGGCGCTGGGCGCGTTGCCACGCCTGTCGTTCCACGACGAGCAGTACGCGGCCACCGCCGGCGCTGACGTGCTCTGCCTGATGACGGAATGGCGGCCGTTCCGCCGCCCCGACCTGCGCCTGCTCGCCCAGCAACTGCGCGCTCGCACCGTGTTCGACGGCCGCAACCAGTACGACGATGCGCGCTTCGCCGCCCACGGCTTACAGGTGCATCCAATCGGCGTCGCCGCCGAGCGCCTGCCGCGTCCAAAAAATGCCTGATGGGCTGGGCTGGCACCGACGCTAGCAGGCTGCTGAAAAGCAGCCTGCGGGGGTTTGGGGGGCTGAAGGCCCCCTGAAGCAAAAGCTGAAGCACCGTGTTTTCGCGCACAATTGGCGCGCCAGCGCCGCGCGAAAATACGGTGCGACGAGCAGGATGCTGAAAAAGCAGCCTGCGGGGGTTACAGGGGGGCGTCTGCCCCCCTGGATAAAAAGCTCCCTTCGCGTTTCCCGGGGAAAATAGCGACCGCAGGTCGCCCCCGGGGAGCGCGAAGGCAGCAGGCTGATGGAGAACGGAGT